>Ga0172382_10000115_pt1 | contig 132899 bp, 159 predicted proteins | sample Leawel138RmetaG_FD_122245 | JGI IMG/M metagenome (GOLD analysis project Ga0172382, IMG submission 122245) | Leachate microbial communities from a municipal landfill in Southern Ontario, Canada - Leachate well 138R metaG | ecosystem: Engineered > Solid waste > Landfill > Unclassified | place... | reverse complement strand
CCGGCGCTGCGCCTGGAGGTCGAAGGCATGGCTGCGGGCTCCAGCGATGGGCCGCTGCTGGCCGAGCAACGTCTGCAGCGCGAGTACCAGCAGACCCAGTACCGCATCCTTCAGCGCCGCGGCGACAAGGTGCCGGCCGATCCCAGCCTGCTGCAGGTGGATGAAGAGAACAAGGCCGTGCTGCTTGAAGGCATCTACCGCAGCCGGCTGAAGCAGCAACCGCCAGCGCAGTGGAAGGAGCTGGAGGACGAGGAGCGCGCCGCGCGACTGCGCGACGCCGTCATCGCCTCCTGGGCACAAAGCAGCGTCCTGCTGCGTACCCTGAGTCGCGATCGCGCAGCAGCAATCAAGGGCTATCTGGTGGATCACGGGCTGAACGCCGAGCGAGTGTTCCTGCTCGACACCGGCACCACCGAACCGCAGGCCGATGGCCGCGTCGCCACCGCACTGCATTTGGGTAGCGAATGAACATGTCTGGACAATCTTTTCTGCCCGGCCTGCTGCTACTCGCCTGCTTCGCTGCGGGCGCCGATACGCTACGCTGCGGCAGCCAGCTGGTCAGTACGGGCGACCGGGCCTTCGAGGTCGAGCGCAAGTGCGGCCCACCGGCCCAACGCGACTTGGTCGGCTACGGCCTGAGCCCCAACGGCCGACAGGAATTCGTGCTGGAAGAATGGACCTACGGGCCGAACAACGGCACGTTCAGTATCCTCACGTTTGAGGGCAACCGCCTGGTGCGCATCGAGTCGCAGCGCGAGCGGTAAATAATCAGGAGTTCCGCATGCCCCGCTTTTCCCTGTTCGCTCTGTTCGTCGCGCTGCTGGCCAGCGAGCCGGCAAGCGCCTCATCCACCTTTCGCTGCAACAGCCGTCTGGTCAGCCTGGAGGCCAGTACGGCGCAGGTTCGCGAGCGCTGTGGCGAGCCCAGCAGTAGAGCAATGATCGGCTACAAAGAGGTCGTCGATGAATACGGCTACCTGCAGGAAGTAGTCGTCGAGGAATGGGTCTACGGCCCGAGTCACGGCATGTACCACTACCTGCGCTTCGAGGGAAATCGCCTGCACAGCATCGACAGCCAGCGCGGCAACTGAAAAAAACCCCACACGAGGTGGGGTTCCGTCAGGCTTGGCGCCGAATCTTATTCGGCGACCTTCAGACCGTCGGCGGAGACGTCGGTCACGCCCTTGATCTGCCGAGCCTTGGCGACTGCGGCTTCCTTCTCTGCCTCGGTCGCAACGGTACCGGACAGCGACACTACGCCGTTCTTGGTTTCAACTTCGATATCCATGCCCGGGGTGGCGTCTTCGGCCAGCAGGGTCGACTTCACCTTGGTGGTGATCCAGGTATCGGAAGCGGCGTCCTTGACCTCTTCCACATTCTCATTGGCGGCGAGCATGACGGCTTCGGTTTTCTCGATAGCAGGCGTGCTGTCGGCCATTGCCACACCCGCCAGCGGCAGACTGAAGGCAGCAACAACGGCGGCGGCAGTGAGGGAGGTCTGAATCTTTTTCATGATGTCACTCCTGTTTCTCGTGGTTTCCGGACATTGCTTCCAGCCCGGAGTCCGGAATAACAGCGCAAGCGCCGTGCCAACCGAAGCGACATGGAAATATCCTTTAACTTCAATAGATTACGAAAATCAGGTATTCCGCTAAGACGTGCACTATGCACGCTTGGCCTGTGCCACGCATGCATCTTGCAATCAGCTGTAAGACGATTGGAGGCGATTCCAGACAACAAAAAAGGCCCCGAAGGGCCTTTTTTGTTCGGCTGAAATGTCAGGCTCAGACGCCCGAGGCCTCTGCCGCTGCGACGTCCTTGATCGAGAGCTTGATACGGCCGCGGTTGTCCACGTCCAGTACCAGCACCTTCACTTCCTGACCTTCCTTGAGCACGTCAGTGACCTTCTCGATGCGCTGATCGCTGATCTGCGAGATGTGCACCAAGCCGTCCTTGCCCGGCAGGATGTTGACAAAGGCGCCGAAGTCGACGATACGCTCGACCTTGCCGACGTAGATCTTGCCGATTTCGGCTTCGGCAGTGATGCCCAGCACGCGCTGTTTGGCCGCCTCGGCCGCTTCCTTGGTCTCGCCGAAGATCTTGATCGAGCCGTCGTCCTCGATGTCGATCGAAGCCTTGGTTTCTTCGCAGATGGCGCGAATGGTGGCGCCGCCCTTGCCGATCACGTCGCGAATTTTGTCCTGGTCGATCTTCATCGCCAGCATGGTCGGTGCGTTGGCCGACAGCTCGCTGCGCGACTGGGCAATGACCTGATTCATCTGACCGAGAATGCTCAGGCGCGCTTCCAGCGCCTGGCCCAGGGCGATCTCCATGATCTCTTCGGTGATGCCCTGGATCTTGATGTCCATCTGCAGCGCGGTGACGCCCTTGGCGGTACCGGCAACCTTGAAGTCCATGTCGCCCAGATGGTCCTCGTCACCGAGGATGTCGGTCAGCACGGCGAACTTGTCGCCTTCCTTGACCAGACCCATCGCAATACCGGCTACCGGCGCCTTCATCGGCACGCCGGCGTCCATCAGTGCCAGCGAGGCACCGCAAACCGACGCCATGGAGCTGGAGCCGTTGGACTCGGTAATTTCGGAAACCACGCGGATGGTGTATGGGAATTCGTCGGCGCTCGGCAGCATGGCGGCAACGCCACGACGGGCCAGGCGACCGTGACCGATTTCGCGGCGACCGGTAGCGCCCATGCGACCACACTCACCGACCGAGTACGGCGGGAAGTTGTAGTGCAGCATGAAGGGGTCTTTCTTCTCGCCTTCGAGGGTGTCGAGCAGCTGCGCGTCACGGGCAGTGCCGAGGGTAGCAACGACCAGCGCCTGGGTTTCGCCACGGGTGAACAGTGCCGAACCGTGGGTCTTGTCCAGCACGCCGACTTCGATGTTCAGGCCACGCACAGTGCGGGTGTCACGGCCATCGATACGCGGCTTGCCGTTGACGATGTTCTCGCGAACGGTGCGGTATTCGATTTCACCGAAGGCGTCTTTCACTTCGCCAGCGGACGGCTGGCCTTCTTCGCCGGAGAACTTGGCGACGACCTGGTCCTTCAACTCGCCCAGGCGCGCGTAGCGGTCCTGCTTGATGGTGATGGTATAGGCCTGGGAGATGGCTTCGCCGAACTCGCTGCGGATGGCGTCGAGCAGCGCGGTATTGGCTTGCGGAGCAGTCCAGTTCCAGCGCGGCTTGCCAGCTTCGGCGGCGAGCTCTTCGACAGCCTTGACCACGGCCTGGAATTCTTCGTGAGCAAACAGCACGGCGCCCAGCATCTGGTCTTCCGTCAGCTCGCGAGCTTCCGATTCGACCATCAGCACGGCGTCCTTGGTGCCGGCCACGACCATGTCCAGGCTGGAAGCCTTGAGCTGTTCGTAGTTCGGGTTCAGCAGGTAGCCGGTTTCCGGGTGGAAGGCCACGCGCGCGGCACCAATGGGGCCGTCGAACGGAATGCCGGATACCGCCAGGGCAGCCGAAGTACCGATCATCGCAGCGATGTCCGGATCAGTTTTCTTGCTGGTGGAAACGACGGTACAGATGACCTGCACTTCGTTCTGGAAGCCTTCCGGGAACAGCGGACGGATCGGGCGATCGATCAGACGCGAGGTCAGGGTTTCCTTCTCGGAAGGACGCGCCTCACGCTTGAAGAAGCCGCCCGGGATCTTGCCGGCCGCATAAGTCTTCTCCTGGTAGTGCACGGAGAGCGGGAAGAACCCTTTGCTCGGGTCGGCGGTCTTGGCACCGACCACGGTGACCAGCACGGTGACATCGTCATCGACGGTGACCAGCACGGCGCCGGAGGCTTGACGAGCGATACGGCCCGTCTCCAGGGTTACGGTCGACTGACCGAATTGAAACTTCTTGATTACCGGATTCACGGTTTTTCCTTCTCTTTGTTGCCTTGGGGAAATTGGCGGGAAACTCGGGAGTCGGACCCGGGGCTTCCTGCAGAAAAGCCTGTCGCTTAAAGCCGAAAGCTGGAAGCAAGAGCGATGTCCTGCTTCCAGCTTCCGATTTCCAGCGTACAGCTCGGGCGCGTCTTAGCGACGCAGACCCAGACGGCCGATCAGGGCGCTGTAACGAGTGGTGTCCTTACCCTTCAGGTAGTCCAGCAGCTTGCGACGCTGGTTAACCATACGGATCAGGCCACGACGGGAGTGGTGGTCCTTGCCGTTGGCCTTGAAGTGGTCCTGCAGCTTGTTGATGTTGGCGGTCAGCAGGGCAACCTGCACTTCCGGAGAACCGGTATCGCCTTCAGCTTGCTTGTACTCGTTAACGATCTGGGCTTTTTCTTCGACGCTCAGTGCCATGATGGGCTCCTTGAGTGAACAGGCCGGGAACGGGTCCCGTGTTTAATAGAGAGGAATGACCGCGCCTGTTGACAGCCACCCTCTGACGCAACGCGCGAACGCGCTGCGCACCGGTCATTCCGACCGAATCAGTCGACGCGGCGCGATGCGCCCGTCTTCGCTCACCTCACCGATACCGATGAAGCGTCCGACGTGATCCTGTACGCGGACCATGCCGTATTTCGGCGCTTCCGGCGCCCGCACCGGCTGCCCGTGCAGCCAGTAATAAGCGCTGTGCTCGGACAGCTGCAACAGCGGCCAATGTTCCAGTCCGCTGTCCACCGGTTGCAGGAACCGGTCCAGCGCCTCGGCACCGCCTTCTGCATGCTCCTGCTCCAGAACCTCGAGCGTCACGGTCTGCGCCAGGCTGAACGGCCCGGCCTGAGTCCGGCGCAGCTCGGCGACATGCGCCCCGCAGCCCAGCAGCTGGCCGAGATCCTCAACCAGCGTGCGGATATAGGTACCCTTGCTACACGCCACAGCCAAGCGCGCCTTGTCGCCCTCGAGCGCGAGCAGCTCCAAGCGCGCAATATTAACAGAACGCGGCTCGCGCTCCACCACTTCGCCGGCGCGGGCGAGCTTGTACAACGGCTGACCATCGCGCTTGAGTGCCGAATACATCGGCGGCACCTGCTGAATGTCACCGCGAAAGCGCGGCAGCAGTGCCTCGAGCTGCTCGCGGGTCACTTCCACCGGATTACGCTCGAGGATTTCACCCTCGGCATCGGCCGTCGTGGTGGTCACGCCCAGCTGCATGACCGTCTCGTAGGCCTTGTCGGCATCGAGCAGATACTGCGAGAACTTGGTTGCCTCGCCGAAGCACAGCGGCAATACGCCGGTCGCCAGCGGATCGAGGCTGCCGGTATGCCCAGCCTTCTCTGCGTTGAGCAGCCAGCGCACCTTCTGCAGTGCCGCGTTGGAGGTGAATCCGCGAGGCTTGTCGAGCAGGATGATGCCGTTCACATCGCGTCGAACACGCTTGACCTGGGCCACGCTTACTCTCCGCTTCCGTCGCTGTGCTTGCGATCTTCGGCGACCGCGCGCTCGATCAGCGAACTCAGTTCGACGCCACGGCGAATGCTCGCGTCATAGTTGAAATGCAGCTGCGGCACGCTGCGCAGCTTCATGCTCTTGCCCAGCTGCATGCGCAGGAAGCCGGCGGCCTCATTGAGAATGCGCAGGTTGCCCCTTACCGCCTCCTCGTTGTCGTCCTGCCCCATGATGGTGATGAAGATCTTCGCGTGGGACAGATCCCGGCTGACGTCAACGCCGGTGATGGTGACCAGTCCCAGCCGCGGATCCTTGATCTCGCGCTGGATCAACTGGGCCAGCTCGCGCTGCATCTGATCGCCGATACGCTGGGTACGGCTGAATTCTTTGGCCATAAAAACTGCCTCTGGCTGCACGCTGCAGGCTTGAAAAATTCGTGATACCGCAAAGCCAAACGGCAAGCGCCAAGTGATCACACTCGACGCTTGCCGCTGGAAGTTTGCAACTCGGATTACAGTGAACGGGCCACTTGGACCTTCTCGAACACTTCGATCTTGTCGCCGACCTTGACGTCGTTATAGCTCTTCACGCCGATACCGCATTCCATGCCGGCACGGACTTCCGAGACGTCGTCCTTGAAGCGGCGCAAGGATTCCAGCTCCCCTTCGAAGATCACCACGTCGTCGCGCAGAACGCGGATCGGACGGTTGCGGTGCACCATACCCTCGGTAACCATGCAGCCGGCAACCGCGCCGAACTTCGGCGAACGGAACACGTCGCGCACCTCGGCGATACCCAGGATATTCTCGCGCACATCGCTGCCGAGCATACCGGTGAGCGCCTTCTTGACGTCCTCGATGATGTCGTAGATGACGTTGTAGTAGCGCATATCCAGGCCTTCGGCCTCGACGATCTTGCGCGCGCCAGCGTCGGCACGCACGTTGAAGCCGAAGATCACCGCACTGGATGCCAGCGCCAGGTTGGCATCGGATTCGGTGATACCACCGACACCACCACCGACCACGCGCACCTGAACCTCGTCGTTGCCCAGACCGTTGAGCGAACCCTGCAGCGCTTCGAGCGAGCCGCGTACGTCGGCCTTGAGCACGATGTTGAGCGTCTTCTTCTCGTCCTGCCCCATCGTCTCGAAGATGTTCTCCAGCTTGCCGGCGTGGGCACGTGCCAGTTTCACTTCGCGGAACTTGCCCTGACGGAACAAGGCGACTTCGCGCGCCTTCTTCTCGTCGGCGACCACGGTAAGGTCATCACCGGCTTCAGGCGTACCATCCAGGCCGAGGATTTCCACCGGAATGGACGGACCGGCTTCCTTCACCGGCTTGCCATTCTCGTCGAGCATGGCGCGCACGCGACCGAAGTTCACACCGCACAGGACCATGTCGCCTTGGCGCAGCGTGCCGTCCTGAACCAGTACGGTAGCCACCGGGCCGCGGCCCTTGTCCAGGCGCGACTCGACCACAACACCGCGACCAGGCGCCGAAGGCGTGGCCTTGAGTTCGAGGATCTCGGCCTGCAGCAGAACGGCTTCCAACAGTTCGTCGACGCCGGTACCCATCTTCGCGGAAACAGGAATGAACGGCGTGTCGCCACCCCACTCCTCGGGGATCACATCGAGCGCAGCCAGGCCGTTCTTGATGTTGTCCGGATTAGCTTCCGGCTTGTCGATCTTGTTCACTGCGACCACGATCGGCACACCTGCCGCCTTCGCGTGCTGCACGGCTTCCTGGGTTTGCGGCATGACGCCGTCGTCCGCCGCAACCACCAGGATGACGATGTCGGTCGCTTTCGCACCGCGGGCACGCATGGCGGTGAACGCCGCGTGACCGGGGGTATCGAGGAACGTGACCATGCCACGGTCGGTTTCGACGTGGTAGGCGCCGATGTGCTGAGTAATGCCGCCCGCTTCGCCAACGGCAACCTTGGCACGACGGATGTAATCGAGCAGGGAGGTCTTGCCGTGGTCGACGTGGCCCATCACGGTTACCACTGGCGCGCGGGTCATCTCCTCGCCTTCGAACTTCAGCAGTTCGGCCAGCTGTTCTTCCAGCGCGTTGTCGCTGACCAGCTTGACCTTGTGGCCGAGCTCCTCGGCCACAAGCTGCGCGGTTTCCCGGTCGAGCACCTGATTGATGGTGACCGGCGAGCCCATCTTGAACATGAACTTGATAACTTCGGCAGCCTTGACCGACATCTGCTGGGCCAGCTCGGCCACGGTGATGGTTTCGCCGATCGAAACTTCGCGTACGACCGGTCCGGTCGGGCTCTGGAAGCCGTGCGCATTGCGCTTCTTGAGCTTGGACTTGCCGCGACCGCCACGACGGAAGCCGTCGGCGTCGTCCTCGCCACTGCGCACGGTACGTGTCAGCGGCGCCTTGGCCTTGAGCGACGGGCGATGTTGCGCATGCTTGCGATCGCGACGATCATCGTCGTCGCTGCGCGGCTTCTCGGCACGGCGAGCTTCTTCTTTCTTGCGCTCATCGCTCGGCGCGGCGGCGACAGCGGCTTCGACAGCTGCCGGTTCGACGACAACTTCAGCGGCACTGGGCTGAGCTGCAGCCACCGAGGTCTGCTCTTGCTGCGCCTGGCGACGGGCTTCTTCCTCGGCGCGCGCACGCGCCTCTTCTTCTGCCTTCAGACGAGCCGCTTCTTCGGCCGCGCGCTGCTCTTCCAGTTCGCGCTGCTTCTCGGCCTCGATCTCATCCGGGCTGCGCTTGACGAAGGTTTTCTTCTTGCGCACCTCGACGCTGATGGTCTTGCTGCCGCCGACCTTCAGCTTGGTGGTGGTCTTGCGCTGCAAGGTGATCTTGCGCGGCTCGTCCATCTTGGCGCCGTGACTGCTTTTCAAATGAGCCAGCAGGGCCTGCTTTTCGTTATCGGTCACTACTTGCTCGGCGCTGGTGTGCGGCAGTCCTGCCTCACGCATCTGCTGCAGCAGTCGCTCGACCGGTGTGTCGACCACTTGGGCCAGTTCTTTCACCGTGACTTGCGTCATGCATCTCTCTCCTCAGGCCGCTAATTACTTACTCGAACCAATGGGCTCGGGCGGCCATGATCAGCTTGCCGGCACGCTCTTCATCGATGCCGTCTATGTCGAGCAAGTCGTCGATCGACTGCTCGGCCAGGTCTTCGCGGGTAATCACACCCCGCACAGCCAACTCGACCGCCAGTTCTTTGTCCATGCCATCCAGCGCGAGGAGATCCTCGGCCGGTTGCGCGTCCGCCAGCTTCTCTTCGGTGGCGATAGCCTTGGTCAGCAGGCGATCCTTGGCACGTGTACGCAGTTCGTTGACGATGTCCTCATCAAACCCTTCGATGCCGAGCATCTCCTCCATCGGGACGTAGGCGACTTCCTCCAAGGAGGTGAAGCCTTCTTCGACCAGCACCTGGGCCAGCTCCTCGTCGACGTCCAGCTCTTCGATGAAGCTGCGCAGGATGTCTCCGGTCTCTTCCTGTTGCTTGGCCTGGATATCCGCCTCGGTCATCACGTTCAGCGTCCAGCCAGTCAGCTGGCTGGCCAGACGGACGTTTTGCCCACCGCGACCGATTGCCTGCGCCAGGTTGTCCTCGGCGACCGCGATATCCATCGCGTGCGCATCCTCATCGACGATGATCGCTGCCACTTCCGCCGGTGCCATCGCGTTGATCACGAACTGAGCCGGGTTGTCGTCCCACAGGACGATATCCACACGCTCGCCGCCAATCTCGCCGGAAACTGCTTGCACGCGCGAGCCGCGCATGCCGATGCAGGCGCCTTGGGGATCAATGCGCTTGTCCTTGGAGCGAACCGCAATCTTGGCGCGCGAACCCGGATCACGCGAAGCTCCCATCACCTCGATGAGGCCCTCGGCAATTTCCGGCACTTCGATGCGGAACAACTCGATCAGCATCTGCGGCGCAGTACGCGACAGGATCAGCTGCGGACCGCGGTTCTCCGTGCGGATCTCCTTCAGCAGCGCACGCACGCGAGCACCGACGCGGAAGGTCTCGCGGGCAATAATGTCCTCGCGCGCCAGCAGAGCCTCGGCATTGTTGCCCAGATCGACGATCACGCTGTCGCGGGTAACTTTTTTTACCGTTCCGGAAATGATCTCGCCGAGGCGGTCACGATAGGCCTCGACCACCTGGGCACGCTCGGCTTCACGCACCTTCTGCACGATGACCTGCTTGGCGGTCTGCGCAGCGATACGGCCAAACTCGATGGACTCGATCTTTTCCTCGAAGACATCGCCAAGTTTTGCATCCGCCTTGCGCTCTTGCGCCTGATCGAGCGCCAGTTGGTAAGCCGGATCCTCAAAATGCTCGTCATCGACCACCGTCCAGCGGCGGAAGGTTTCATAGCTGCCGTTGTGGCGGTTGATCTCCACACGCAGGTCGACTTCGTCTTCGTAACGCTTTTTGGTTGCAGTGGCCAGAGCCAGCTCCAACGCTTCAAAAATGACACCAGCCGGTACGCCCTTTTCGTTGGACACCGACTCCACAACCAGCAGTACTTCTTTGCTCATCGTACGCCTCGCCTTTCGCAATCCATTGGGGTCCGCGGGATCCGCATTCAGTCAAAACGGGGGACTATGTTGGCCTTGTCGATCAGATCGACGGGCAATAGATACTCATGATCATCAACGAGTATCACCACATCCTGCTCCTCCACCCCGCGGAGAAGCCCTTGGAAATTGCGCCGTCCCTCGAAGGGGGAACGCAGTTTGATTTTTACCTGCTCGCCCACATGGGCGGCGTATTGCTCCAACTTGAACAATGGCCGATCCATACCAGGAGAGGACACCTCAAGGGTGTAATCGACACTGATGGGGTCTTCGACATCAAGCACGCCACTGAGCTGACGGCTGACCTTCTCACAATCGTCGATCAGAATACCGTTCGCGTGATCGATATAGACTCGAAGCAGCGAATGCCTTCCCTGAGAGAGGAACTCGATACCCCAACATTGATACCCGAGCGCCTCTACCACCGGGGCCAACAAGGCCTGCAACTGTTCTAGCTTGCTCGACATCGAAGTCCCTCGCGCATGCTGTACAAACGAAAAATGGGCGAAACGCCCATCCCTGTGATCGCCTGAAGTGCCGGCGACCTGGCCTGAAGCCAATAAAAAGCCCCTATACAGGGGCTCTTCACTTCACTGGTTGCGGGGGCTGGATTTGAACCAACGACCTTCGGGTTATGAGCCCGACGAGCTACCAGACTGCTCCACCCCGCGACAAACTGGGCACGAATTGTACGATCATCTTGACAATCGGTCAACCAAAACCCTGATAACAAGAAGGCCCGCACTAGGCGGGCCTGCTTGTTTGGTACCGAGGAGGGGACTCGAACCCCTACAGCCTATGGCCACTACCACCTCAAGGTAGCGTGTCTACCAATTCCACCACCTCGGCAAAAACCTTTACTGCTTCTCCTGCACCGGAGGAACATCACCCGCGGGGTTACGCTCTTCCAGAACCGGAACATCATTCACTGCAGGCTTGCTTGCCGGAACCTCAAGCACCGCCGGATCGGGCAGGCCCGCCTGCGAGATACTGTCAGCCTGCTCCTTGGCGAAAAAGGCCAAGCCCAGACTTGTCACAAAAAAAACGCCGGCGAGTATAGCAGTAAACCGACTCAGAAAGGTAGTACTACCTTGGCTTCCGAATACGGTAGCCGAAGCACCCGAACCGAATGAAGCCCCCGCATCCGCACCCTTGCCCTGCTGCAGCAATACCAACACAACCACACCCAGGGCGACCAGCAGATGCACCACGATCACAACAGTCTGCAACATCTGATCACTACCCCGCAGCGCGACAGATCGCGCCAAATTCGTTCGCTTTCAAAGAGGCTCCGCCGATCAGTCCGCCATCTACATCAGCCTGAGCAAACAACTCAACGGCATTTTCCGATTTGACGCTTCCACCATAAAGAATCCGCAAACCGCCCGCGATGCGCGAATTCCGCTGCGCCACCACAGCCCGGATGGCCGCATGAACCTCTTGCGCCTGCCCCGGCGTCGCAGTCAGTCCAGAACCTATAGCCCAGACCGGCTCATACGCAACCACAGCCGACTCAAACGCATCCACACCAACCACGTCGAGCACACTATTTAACTGCTGCGACACCACATCAAGTGTCTTTCCCAGCTGACGCTCTTCTAGCGTCTCACCAACGCAGAGGATGGGCTTCAGTCCACTCGCCTGCGCCGAAGAAAACTTTCGACATACAACCTGATCACTTTCAGCAAACAGCGATCGCCGCTCAGAATGCCCAACCAGAACCCACGCACACCCCAAATCACGTAACTGGGTGGCTGACTCTTCGCCTGTAAAAGCCCCAAAACCAGGCTCTGCCGAACAATCCTGCGCCCCCACTGCGATTGCTTCACCTTGGAGATCGCTCAAGACCTGCGCAAGATGAATGGATGAAGGCAAAACCACGACATCCACATCCGCTGGAAGCTCTTCAACCAGGAGGGAGCCAATCAGCTCTGCGACGCTAGTGCGGGTACCGTTCATTTTCCAGTTACCAGCTACCATCTTGCGGCGCATGCTTTACCTCGTCGGTCAAAGTGGGCGCAGATGTTACTCAACCGCCCCCACCCTGGCAAGCAGATCACGCACAAACTTTTGCCACTACTTTTGCCAACTCCTCGGCATGCGCGCGCACCTGCTGCTCATCATCACCCTCCACCATGACCCGCACCAATGGTTCTGTACCGGACTTGCGCAGCAATACCCGCCCGCGCCCAGCCATGCGCTCGGTAACATCGTCGCAGGCTGCCTGCACATCAGGATGCGAAAGCGGATCGGTTCCGCCCGCGTAGCGCACGTTTATCAGCACTTGCGGACATTTATGCCAGGCGAGGCGCTCCTGCGCGAGGGATTGACCTCGACGGCGCAGAGCCAGCACGACTTGCAATGCCGCGATGATGGCGTCCCCGGTGGTCGTATGCTGAGCGCAAACGATATGCCCGGAATTCTCCCCCCCTAGCGGCCAACTGCGCTCCAGCATCTCGGCGATTACGTAGCGGTCGCCGACCTTGGCACGCACGAATGGAATCTCGCGCGCCTTCAACGCCAACTCCAGACCGAGATTGCTCATCAGGGTACCCACCACGCCACCGTTCAGGCGCTCGCGCTCCTGCAGATCGGTAGCAATGATGTATAGAAGCTCATCGCCATCCACGACTGCCCCGGTGTGATCGACCATCATCACGCGATCGCCGTCGCCGTCGAAGGCGATACCCATATCGGCACCGTTCTCGACCACCGCCTTCTGCAACTGGCCTACATGGGTCGAACCGACATCCGCGTTGATATTCAGCCCGTCAGGCTGCGCGCCAATCACCACCACCTGAGCACCGAGTTCGCGGAATACGCTCGGCGCCACCTTATAGGTGGCGCCATGCGCACAATCGATAACCAACTTGAGACCACTGAAATCGGTACTGGTCGGCACGCTGCTCTTGCAGAACTCGATGTAGCGCCCCGCCGCATCGTTAATCCGCGACGCCTTGCCCAGCTGAGCCGATTCGACGACCGTCATCGGCGCATCCAGCAACTCCTCGATCATCAGCTCGACCTCGTCCGGCAGTTTGGTGCCGCGACCGGAGAAGAACTTGATGCCATTGTCGTGATGCGGATTGTGCGAGGCGCTAATGACGATACCGGCCTCGGCGTGAAAGGTGCGCGTCAGGTAAGCCACTGCCGGCGTTGGCATCGGCCCCAGCAACAACACATCGGCCCCCGCCGCAGACAGCCCGGCCTGCAGTGCAGACTCGAACATATAACCGGAAATACGGGTGTCCTTGCCGATCAGGATGCGGCACTTGCCCTGCTTGCGAAAAGCCATGCCTGCCGCCCAACCCAGCTTGAGCATGAAATCCGGCGTGATCGGAAACTGCCCGACGTGCCCACGAATCCCATCCGTGCCGAAGTACTTTCTACCCATGAAAACCGTCCCTTTATTCTGCAGACTGAACTGCAGCTATCATTCGAACCACATCAACCGTCTCGGCCACGTCGTGCACGCGAATAATCTGCGCACCCTTGGCCACTGCTAGCGCTGCCAGCGCGAGACTGCCGTAGAGACGCGCATCCACCTCTCGCCCGAGAACCTTGCCAATCATGGTTTTGCGCGACACACCGACCAGCAGCGGCCGCCCAAGCGCATGCAGCCGCTCAAGGTGTCTGAACAGACTGAGATTGTGTTCGAGCGTCTTGGCAAAGCCGAATCCTGGATCCAGCACGATACGCTCAGCTTTGATGCCGGCAGCCACGCACTCGGCCACGCGCTGCGCGAGGAAATCACACACCTCGGTGGTTACGTCAGTGTACTGCGGGTCGTCCTGCATATCGCCAGGCTCGCCGCGCATGTGCATCAGACAAACTGGCAAGCCGCTATCGAGCGCCGCATCCAAAGCGCCGTCGCGACGCAGCGAGCGCACGTCATTGATCAGACCAGCACCCAGCCGCGCAACCTCTCGGATCACCGCCGGAGTCGAAGTGTCGACAGAAATCACCACATCCAGCTCGCGCACAATGGCTTCCACCACCGGCGCCACGCGCTCGAGCTCTTCTGTCGGCGAAACCGCACGCGCCCCGGGGCGCGTCGACTCACCACCGACATCTAGCAGCGTTGCGCCAGCACGCACCATCGACTCGGCATGTTTCAGCGCCGCATCTTTCAGCGCGTAGCGCCCGCCGTCGGAAAAAGAATCAGGGGTGACATTCAGAATACCCATCACTTGCGGACGGGCCAAATCAAGAACCCGGCTACCACAGGATAGCCGGGCTGCAGACAACGTTTCGCTCATTTGAACGCCTTGAGGCTTAGTGTTCGCCGGCCGGACCTCCGATCGGCGTTTCTGGCCGCCCGCTCTCGGGCTGGGTCGATTTGCCCGATGCCCCCGAACCACCCTGCCAATCACGTGGTTCGCGCGGTGGCCGCCCGGCCATGATGTCGTCGATTTGCTCAGCATCGATGGTTTCGTATTTCATCAGCGCCTCGGCCATCATGTCCAGCCGATCGCGATTATCCGCCAGGATCTGCTTGGCGGTGCCATAGCAGTGATCGATGATGCTGCGCACCTCCTGATCGATCAGTTTGGCCGTCTCGCCCGAGACGTTAGTGTGCTGGCTTCCAGCACTGCGACCGAGGAACACCTCGCCCTCTTCTTCGGCATACATCAGCGGCCCGAGCTTTTCAGAAAGCCCCCACTTGGTGACCATGTTCCGCGCGAGTTGCGTAGCCCGCATGATGTCGTTAGATGCGCCAGTGGTCACGCCCTCGAAGCCGAGCGTCATTTCCTCGGCGATGCGCCCACCGAACAGCGAGCAGATCTGGCTGATCAGCGCTCGCTTGGACAGGCTGTAGCGATCCTCTTCCGGAAGAAACATCGTCACGCCGAGCGCACGACCGCGCGGGATGATCGACACCTTGTAAACCGGATCATGCTCGGGCACCACACGACCGACGATTGCATGTCCTGCCTCGTGGTACGCGGTGTTGAGCTTCTCCTTCTCGGACATGACCATCGATTTGCGCTCGGCGCCCATCATGATCTTGTCCTTGGCCAGCTCGAATTCCTTCATTTCAACGATGCGCTTGTTGGCTCGCGCGGCGAACAGTGATGCCTCGTTGACCAGGTTAGCCAGATCGGCGCCGGAGAAGCCCGGAGTGCCACGGGCAATCACCGCCGGTTCGACGTTGTCGCCCACCGGAACCTTGCGCATGTGCACTTTGAGAATCTGCTCGCGACCACGGATGTCCGGCAGTCCCACCACTACCTGGCGGTCGAAGCGACCGGGACGCAGCAAGGCCGGATCGAGCACGTCTGGACGGTTGGTGGCGGCGATGACGATGATGCCGTCATTCATCTCGAAACCATCCATCTCCACCAGCAACTGGTTGAGGGTCTGTTCACGCTCGTCATGGCCGCCGCCGAGGCCGGCACCGCGGTGGCGACCCACCGCATCGATCTCGTCAATGAAGATGATGCACGGCGCATGTTTCTTGGCCTGTTCGAACATGTCGCGTACACGGCTGGCACCGACACCGACGAACATTTCGACGAAGTCCGAACCGGAAATGGTGAAGAACGGTACTTTCGCCTCGCCAGCAATGGCTTTGGCCAGCAGCGTCTTACCAGTACCGGGAGGGCCGACCATCAGCACGCCGCGCGGGATGCGGCCACCGAGCCGCTGAAACTTGCCGGGATCACGCAAGAACTCTACCAGCTCATGCACTTCCTCCTTGGCCTCGTCGCAACCGGCAACGTCGGCAAAGGTGGTCTTGACCTGGTCTTCAGACAGCAGGCGCGCCTTGCTCTTGCCGAAGCTCATCGGGCCGCCCTTGCCACCCGCGCCGCCCTGCATCTGGCGCATGAAGAACATAAACACCGCGATGATCACCAGAATCGGGAAGCTCGCCACCAACAGCTGCGTCCAGATGCTCTGCTGCTCCGGCTGCTTGCCTTCGATGATCACGTTGTTGTTGATCAGGTCACCGATCAGGCCGTTGTCCTGGATCGCCGGACGAACAGTCTTGAAGGTTTCGCCGTCACTGCGTTTGCCAATGATCACGAAGCCATCGACGGTCACACGCTCGACACGTCCATCCTTGACCTGCTCGATGAAATCGGAATAGTTGAGCGTCTGCGGCTCGTTGGGGCTGGAAAAATTGTTCATCACCGTCACCAGAACAGCGGCGATGATCAGCCACAGGATGAGGTTCTTAGCCATGTCGTTCAAATTCACTACCCTCTGGAGCAGGCCCGTCAGACGGGGATCTGCATGACGGCCGGATGCTTGCTCAGCCTAACTTACTACACAACGCGCACGAGCTGACAGCTCGTCTGTAACCCTATATGAAACGGCCAGACCGGCAAAACAGACACTGACTATCGCTCGGTCGGCTTTTCTCAATCGGCATTATTCGCCCTGCGGACCCTTGAAACCTCGCGCCAGCAAATACTGCTCACGCGAGCGATCGCGAGAAGACAGCGGCTTGCGCATCTGCACCTTGTCGAAGTTCTGCCGCACGTCCTTCAGATAGGCATCGAAGCCTTCGCCTTGGAATATCTTGATCAAAAAATCACCACCGGGGCGCAGTACCCGTGTAGCGAGATCCAGTGCGAGTTCGCAGAGAAACATCGCGCGCGGCTGATCGGATGCCCTTACTCCACTCATGTTGGGGGCCATATCGGAGATAACAAGGTCCACCGGATGTTCGCCGATGGCCTCGAGAATCTGCGCGAACACCTCGTCTTCGGTGAAATCGCCCTGAATGAAGGTGACATCGGCGATGCTGTCCATCGGCAGGATATCGGAAGCAATCAGCCGCCCCTTGTCGCCGATAACCCGGCTGGTGACCTGCGACCAACCGCCGGGCGCCGCGCCAAGATCGACCACGGTCATGCCGGGGCGCAGAATGCCATCCCTCTCCTGGATTTCCAGAAGTTTGTAGCTGGCCCGGGAGCGGTAGCCGTCCCTTTGCGCCATCTTCACGTAGGGATCGTCGAAATGTTCTTTCAGCCAACGCGGGCTGGTCTTGGAGCGTGCCAAGCTGATACCTCATCTGTGCGGCCCGGAACCTGTCGGTTACACTAGCCGCCGTTTTTCAAGGGTTCTGACGCAGGGGTCGAAATATGCCGCTCACCAACGAGCAGAAGAAACACTACAAGTCCATCGGCCACCATCTGAAACCGGTTCTGATCGTAGCCGAAAACGGCCTCAGTGAAGGCGTGCTGGCCGAACTGGAGCGTGCACTGAACGATCACGAACTGATCAAGGTGCAGTTCCGCATCGCCGAGCGCGAGGATCGTCACGCGCTGATGGAAGAACTCTGCAAGGTCGCCCGCTGCGAACTAGTCCAGAACATCGGCAAGATGGCCCTGGTCTATCGCAAGAATCCCAAGGCCAACAAGCAGCTCTCCAACATTCACCGCTTCCAGGCCTGACTCTCACAAGGCCGGCCTTCGCGAATACTCAGCCCTCACGCCCCGGTGGGGGCTGCAGCACCAGCAACAGTCCGCAAAACGCCATCGCCAGATAGCTGAACAGCGCCCAATAGCTCGATGCGAAAACACCGCTGCGCTCGAGGAAGAAGCTGATCGCCAGTAGCAATGTTGCCAGCAGCAACTGGCCGCGCAACTCAGCCGCGAACCTCGCGAGCCCCGTGACCGGTAGCAACACCCCCGCCTGCAATACTACGCAGAACCCGGCGAACCCCACCAGCAACGGCCGCAGCGCAGCCGCCAGCTCGTCTACCAACAGCGGCGCCAGCCCGACCTTGGCCAACGCGGGCAGTACGACGAAATGCAGCAACCACAGGCCGCCGACCCAGAACGTCTGGGCCAGCTGCCAGGTTATGGTGCCGCCGCGTACGGGCCGAAGCTCAGATATGACGAACCTCGACAATCTCGTATTCGATCAGTCCGCTAGGCGTCTTCACCGCGACCACATCGCCTTCTTCCTTGCCGACCAACGCACGGGCGATCGGTGAACTCACCGACAGTTTGCCCTGCTTAATGTCCGCCTCATCGTCACCGACGATCTGGTAGGTCACCTGCTCGTCGGTTTCGACATTGGCGATATCCACGGTAGTCCCGAAGATCACCTTGCCGGTCGGAGTGATATTGGCGATATCGATGACCTGCGCATTCTGTAGCCGACCTTCGATATCGCGAATCCGCGCCTCGACCATGCCCTGCTGCTCGCGCGCGGCATGGTATTCAGCGTTTTCCTTGAGGTCACCCAGTTCGCGCGCTTCGGCGATGGCCTGGGTTATCTGCGGGCGCAGAACGGTTTTCAGGTGTTTGAGTTCTTCTTCCAGGGCGCGGGCGCCCTGGACGGTCATGGGGAACTTGGTCATGCGTGGATTCCTGCATGGAGATCCTGCAAGCGGCGCACGGTCTTCTCGGGACCGAACTTGAGCGCCTCACAGATCGCCTGACCACCGGCGATGGTGGTGGTGATGCAGATCTTGTGCTGCAGGGCATTGCGACGAATGGAATACGAATCGGCAATCGACTGCCGGCCTTCGGTGGTGTTGATGATTAGCGTGACCTCGTCATTCTTGATCATGTCGACCACGTGCGGCCGGCCTTCGGTCACCTTGTTCACGCGGCGCACCGGCAAGCCGGCGGCCTCGATGATGCGCGCCGTGCCGGCGGTGGCGACCACTTCGAAGCCCAGCCCGATCAGATCGCGGGCGACCTGCTCGACGTAGGGCTTGTCGTCTTCGCGCACGCTGATGAACGCGCAACCGGAGGTCGGCAGGATTTCGCTGGCACCTAGCTGGGCCTTGGCGAAGGCTTCGGCGAAGCTGTCGCCGACACCCATCACTTCCCCGGTGGACTTCATTTCCGGGCCGAGGATGGTATCCACGCCGGGGAACTTGGCGAAGGGGAATACCGCTTCCTTGACGCTGAAGAACGGCGGAATGATTTCCTTGGTGAAGCCGATCTCGGCCAGCGTCTTGCCAGCCATGACGCGTGCGGCAACCTTAGCCAGCGACTCGCCAATGCACTTGGAAACGAACGGCACGGTGCGCGAAGCACGCGGGTTCACTTCCAGCACGTAGATGTCTTCGCCCTGCACTGCCATCTGCACATTCATCAGACCAACCACGTCGAGTTCCAGGGCCATCTTGCGCACCTGCTCGCGGATCTCGTCCTGAATGCTCTGCGGCAGCGAATAGGCCGGCAGCGAACAGGCGGAGTCACCGGAGTGCACGCCGGCCTGTTCGATGTGCTGCATGATCGCGCCGATCACCACCTGCTCGCCGTCGCACACCGCATCCACGTCCACCTCGATGGCGCAGTTGAGGAAGTGGTCGAGCAGCACCGGGCTGTCGTTGGACACCTGCACGGCTTCGCGCATGTAGCGCTTGAGCTCTTCTTCCTCGTAGACGATCTCCATCGCGCGGCCGCCGAGCACGTAGGACGGGCGCACCACCAGCGGATAACCGATGGCCTTGGATGCCGCGATGGCTTCCTCCTCGCTGCGTGCGGTGGCGTTCTGCGGCTGACGCAGGTTCAGGCGCTGGACCATCTGCTGGAAGCGCTCGCGGTCTTCGGCGCGGTCAATGGCGTCCGGGCTGGTGCCGATGATCGGTACGCCTGCTTCTTCGAGGGCGCGGCAGATCTTCAGCGGCGTCTGGCCGCCATACTGCACGATCACACCCTTGGGCTGCTCGATACGGACGATCTCCAGCACGTCTTCCAGGGTCACCGGCTCGAAGTACAGGCGGTCGGAGGTGTCGTAGTCGGTGGAGACGGTTTCCGGGTTGCAGTTGACCATGATGGTCTCGTAGCCGTCTTCACGCATCGCCAGCGCCGCGTGCACGCAGCAGTAGTCGAACTCGATGCCCTGGCCGATGCGGTTGGGGCCACCACCGAGGATCATGATCTTGTCGCGACTCGACGGGTTGGCCTCGCACTCTTCCTCGTAGGTCGAGTACATGTAGGCGGTGTCGGTGGCGAACTCGGCAGCGCAGGTGTCGACGCGCTTGTAGACCGGCAGCACCTTGAGCTTGTGGCGGTGGCTGCGCAGGTTCTTCTCGGTAACACCGAGCAGCTTGGCCAGGCGCGCGTCGGAGAAGCCCTTGCGCTTGAGCTTGTACATCAGATCGCGATCGATGCTGGACAGGCCCAGGGGCTTGACCTGCTCTTCTTCCTTGACCAGATCCTCGATCTGCACGAGGAACCAAGGGTCGATCTTGGTCAGGGCAAACACATCCTCGACGCTCTTGCCGGCGCGGAAAGCGTCGGCGACATACCAGATGCGCTCGGCACCCGGCACGGTCAGCTCACGCTTGAGCGTGCTCTCGGCCTCGACATCGGCGAGGTTCAGCTTCGGATCGAAGCCGGTGGCGCCAACTTCCAGACCACGCAGGGCTTTCTGCATGGATTCCTGGAAGGTCCGGCCGATGGCCATGACTTCACCCACCGACTTCATCTGGGTAGTCAGACGGGCATCCGCCTTGGGGAATTTCTCGAAGGCGAAACGCGGGACCTTGGTCACCACGTAATCGATGGCCGGCTCGAAGGAGGCCGGGGTGCGGCCGCCAGTGATGTCGTTCTGCAGCTCGTCGAGGGTATAGCCGACGGCCAGCTTGGCGGCGATCTTGGCGATGGGGAAACCGGTGGCCTTGGAAGCCAGTGCCGAGGAACGCGACACACGCGGGTTCATCTCGATGACAACCATGCGCCCGGTGTTCGGGCAGATACCGAACTGCACGTTGGAGCCGCCGGTTTCCACGCCGATCTCGCGCAGCACCGCCAGCGAGGCGTTGCGCATGATCTGATATTCCTTGTCGGTCAGCGTCTGTGCCGGAGCCACGGTGATCGAGTCGCCGGTGTGCACGCCCATCGGATCGAAGTTCTCGATGGAGCAGACGATGATGCAGTTGTCCTTCTTGTCGCGGACCACCTCCATCTCGTATTCCTTCCAGCCGATCAGCGATTCGTCGATCAGCAGCTCGCTGGTCGGCGACAGATCCAGACCGCGCGCGCAGATTTCCTCGAACTCCTCGCGGTTGTAGGCGATGCCGCCGCCGGTGCCGCCCATGGTGAACGACGGGCGGATGATGCAGGGGAAGCCGACCTTGTCGAGCACGCCGTAGGCTTCATCCATGTTGTGCGCGATGCCGGAAACCGGGCACGCCAGACCGATGTTCTTCATCGCCTTGTCGAAGCGCGAGCGATCCTCGGCCTTGTCGATGGTGTCGGCGTTGGCACCGATCATCTCGACGCCGAACTTCTCCAGCACGCCGTGCTTTTCCAGATCCAGCGCGCAGTTCAGCGCAGTCTGGCCGCCCATGGTCGGCAGCAGCGCGTCGGGGCGTTCCTTCTCGATGATCTTGGCCACCGTGGCCCACTTGATCGGCTCGATATAGGTGGCGTCCGCCATCGCCGGATCGGTCATGATGGTGGCGGGGTTGGAGTTCACCAGGATGACGCGGAAGCCTTCTTCCTTCAGCGCCTTGCACGCCTGCGCGCCGGAATAGTCGAACTCACAGGCCTGGCCGATGACGATGGGGCCGGCACCGAGGATCAGGATGCTCTTTATGTCTGTACGCTTAGGCATGGGACTCTCGTTGCAATAATCAGGACAGGGTTGCGGTGGCCAGCTTCACACCAAAGCCGACGAACAGGGCGCCGACGCCCGAAGTGGCGCCGGCGGCCAGCCGTTGCCGCCGACGGAACCAGGCCGCCAGCCGCACACCGGTAAAAATCAGGAAACTCAGATACAGCGCGCTGATCAGCTCGAGGACCGCGCCCAGCACCAGGAACGATAGCCCCGGATGGGCGTAGGCGGGATCGACGAACTGGATGAAGAAGGAGATGAAGAACAGGATCGCCTTCGGGTTCGACAGGCTCAGCAGCAGCGCCTTGCGAAACGGCTGGTAGACGTCCACGCGTTCGGCGTGCTCCACGGCCGCCTCGGGGTGGCGCAACCGCTGCCAGGCACCGCGCAGCATGCCGACACCGAGGTAGCAGAGGTACGCCGCGCCGAGGTACTTGAGGCCGAGGAACAGCATCGGCTCAGCCTTCAGCAGCGACGCCACGCCGAGCGCCGACAGCAACATCAGCAGCGCATCCCCGAGGAACACGCCGCAGGCGGCACGATAGCCGGTCGCCACGCCACGCTGGGCCGATGTCGCCAGGACGAACAAGGAGTTCGGTCCGGGCAACAGGACGACGAAAACCACACCTAGCACGTAGGTCCAGAAATCGGTTATCCCCAGCGTCGGCATGCCTGTTCTCCTCAGCGCCGCTCGGCCATTGCCGCGATGAAGCGGTCGAACAGCGGCGCCACATCGTGCGGGCCCGGGCTGGCTTCCGGGTGACCCTGGAAGCTGAACGCAACCTTGTCGGTGCGCTCGATGCCCTGCAGCGTGCCATCGAACAGCGACTTGTGGGTGGCGCGCAGATTGGCCGGCAGACTGGCCTCATCCACCGCAAAACCGTGGTTCTGACTGGTGATCATCACCGCACCACTGTCCAGATCCTGCACCGGATGGTTGGCACCGTGGTGACCGTTCGGCATCTTCATCGTCCGGGCGCCGGATGCCAGGGCCAGCAACTGATGGCCCAGGCAGATGCCGAACACCGGAATATCGGTCTCGAGGATTTCCTGAATCGCCTTGATCGCGTAATCGCACGGCTCGGGGTCACCCGGGCCGTTGGCCAGGAAGATACCGTCCGGATTGAGCGCCAGCGCTTCGCTAGCCGGGGTCTGCGCCGGCAGCACGGTGACGCGGCAACCGCGCGCAACCAGCATGCGCAGGATGTTCAACTTGACGCCATAGTCATACGCCACCACGTGGTAGGGCAGCTCTGTGGCGGGAATCTCCGGGTGGCTATCGGTCTTCAGCTCCCACACGCTGGAACGCCACTCGTAGCGCTCGGTGGTGCTGACCACCTTGGCCAGGTCCATGCCCTTCAGGCCCGGGAAACTGCGCGCCAGTTCCAGCGCCTTCTCTTCGGTGGCGTCCGCGCCGGCCAGGATGCAGCCATCCTGGGCGCCTTTCTCGCGCAGGATGCGGGTCAGCCGGCGGGTATCGATGCCGGCGATGGCGACAGTACCGTTGGCCTTCAGATAGTCGCCCAGCGACTGCTTGTTGCGCCAGTTGCTGGCCAGCAGCGGCAGGTCGCGAATGACCAGACCGGCCGCCCATACCTGACGGGCCTCGGCATCTTCCGGCGCGGTGCCGGTGTTGCCGACATGCGGATAGGTCAACGTGACGATCTGCTTGGCGTAGGAAGGATCGGTGAGGATTTCCTGATAGCCGGTCATGGCGGTGTTGAAGACCACCTCGCCAATGGTTTGCCCATCGGCGCCGATGGATTCGCCGCGAAAGATGCTGCCATCGGCTAGGGCCAGAATGGCTGGCGTAGTGGCTGGCTTAGTCAAGAGACCTCCCGTAGATCAAGGCTGGAGCAGACGCAGATTGTAAAAAAGCGGGATGACGTGTGAAGGTCATCCCGCTTTTTATTTGATTCATTTCTGCGCAACTTTTAGTGGACACACTAAAGCGGGAAGCTTACAGAAAATCCCCTTTCCGGTCCAGCCAATATGGCCCGCAAGCCGAGCGTGAACAGACAGGACGACTTCCGTAGGCGCAGAAACTCACTTGAGACCCAGCACATCCTGCATATCGTAGAGCCCTGCGGGCCTGCCCTCCAGCCAGAGCGCAGCGCGTACCGCGCCCTTGGCGAAGGTCATGCGACTGGAAGCCTTGTGCGTGATCTCCACCCGCTCACCATCGGCGGCGAACAGCACGGTGTGATCGCCCACCACGTCACCGGCGCGCACCGTAGCGAAGCCGATGGTCTCGCGCTGACGCGCACCGGTCTGGCCTTCGCGACCGTATACGGCGACCTTCTGCAGATCACGGCCGAGCGCCTCGGCCACCACCTCACCCATGCGCAGCGCGGTGCCCGAGGGCGCGTCCACCTTGTGCCGGTGATGCGCCTCGATGATCTCGATGTCGACTTCGTCGCCCAGCACCCGTGCCGCGGTATCCAGCAGCTTGAGGCAGAGGTTCACGCCAACGCTGAAGTTCGCGGCGAAGACGATGGGAATCTCCTTGGCCGCGGCAGCCAGACGCTCTTTCTCCTCCGGCGAAAAGCCGGTGGTGCCGATCACCATGGCCTTGCCGGCGCGCCGACAGACTTCCAGATTCTTCAGCGTCACCGATGGATGGGTAAAGTCGATCACCACGTCGAATTCGTCCACCGCCCGCGCCAGATCGCCGCTGAGCGGCACACCAAGACGACCGATCGCCGCCAGCTCTCCCGCGTCGGCACCGACCAGGGTGCTGTCCGGCCGATCCACCGCTGCCGTCAGTCCGGCGGCGCCCGCCGTCTGCTGCACCGCCTCGATCAGGGTCTTGCCCATGCGCCCGGCGGCGCCCATCACTGCAATACGTCGCATAGCATCAGCTCCAAGCTGCAAGCCCCAAGCGGCAGGCGACCTCATCTAGGCCGCTCGCCGCCTGCAGCGATCAAACATCACCAAAAAAGCGCTTCACGCCCTCGAACCAGCCACTGGCCTTCGGCGAGTGGGATGTATCGCCCTGCAGCGTGCCGCGGAACTCCTCGAGCAGCTCGCGCTGACGTTTGCTCAGATTGACCGGCGTCTCGACCACCACCCGGCACATCAGATCGCCGGCGCCGCCGCCACGCACCGGTGCCACGCCCTTGCCGCGCAGGCGGAACTGCTTGCCGGTCTGCGTGCCTTCGGGAATCTTCAGCTTGACCCGACCATCGAGTGTCGGCACTTCCAGCTCGCCGCCGAGCGCCGCATCGGCGAAGCTGATCGGCACTTCACAGTACAGATGCTTGCCGTCGCGCTGGAAGATCGAGTGCTCGCGCACGTTGACCACCACATACAGGTCGCCCGCGGGCCCGCCCTGAGTGCCGGCCTCGCCTTCGCCGGTCAGACGGATACGGTCGCCGGTATCGACGCCCGCCGGCACCTTGACCGACAGCGTCTTCTGCTCTTCCACCCGCCCCTGACCGTGGCAGCTGCCGCACGGATCGGAGATCATCTTGCCGCTGCCGTGGCAGCGCGGGCAGGTCTGCTGCACCGAGAAGAAGCCCTGCTGCATGCGCACCTGGCCGATACCGCCGCAGGTGGTACAGGTCACCGGGCTGGTGCCCTTCTTCGCACCGGAACCATCGCAAGTCTTGCACTCGACCAGCGTCGGCACGCGGATGGTGACCGTGGTGCCGCGCACCGCATCTTCCAGATCCAGCTCCAGGGTGTAGCGCAGGTCGCTGCCACGCTGAGCGCCGCCTCGCGAAGCGCCGCGCGCTCCGCCGAAGAAGTCGCTGAACACATCGCCGAAGATGTCGGAGAAATTGGCGCCACCGTAGCCAGCGCCTGCGCCGGCACCCATCTGCGGATCAACACCGGCATGGCCGTACTGGTCGTACGCCGCGCGCTTGCTCGCATCGGAAAGCACTTCGTAAGCTTCGTTAGCTTCCTTGAAAGCCTCCTCGGCCGCCTTGTCACCCGGATTGCGGTCGGGGTGATACTTCATCGCAAGGCGACGGTAGGCTTTCTTCAGCTCCGCCTCGCTGGCGCCGCGCTCGACACCCAGCACCTCGTAAAAATCACGTTTGGCCATATGTTTCCTGAACCCTCAAATTCGTGCCCTCCAGACACGCCGACGCGGGAGCAAGCCCCCGCGCAGCGGTTACGCCCGCCCGGCCGAAGCCGGAACGGGCTGGAGCGGAAGCAAGCCGGGGCTTACTTGTTGTCCTTGACCTCTTCGAACTCGGCATCGACCACATCGTCGCCCGCCTGGTCCTTGTCTGCGGCTGGCTGGCCTTCGGCGCCCTGCGGCTGCTCGGCATACATCTTCTGCGCCAGCGGCGTGGAGGCCTGGGAGACCGCCGCGATCTTGGCCTCGATCTCGGCCTTGTCGTCGCCTTTGATCGCCAGCTCCAGTTCGCCGATGGCTTTCTCGATCGCCGTCTTGTCGTCGGCACTGGCCTTGTCACCGGCCTCGGTCAGCATCTTGCGAGTGGCGTGGACCAGCTGATCGCCCTGGTTGCGAGCGGTCGCCAGCTCCTCGAACTTGCGGTCTTCCTCGGCGTTGGCCTCGGCGTCGCGCACCATCTGCTCGATTTCCTCCTCGGACAGACCGGAGTTGGCCTTGATCACGATCGACTGCTGCTTGCCGGTGGCCTTGTCCTTGGCGGACACGTGCAGGATGCCGTTGGCGTCGATGTCGAAAGTGACCTCGATCTGCGGCATGCCGCGCGGTGCCGGCGGAATGTCGGCCAGGTCGAAGCGGCCCAGCGACTTGTTCTGCGCCGCCTGCTTACGCTCACCCTGCAGCACGTGAATGGTCACGGCGTTCTGGTTGTCGTCGGCAGTGGAGAACACCTGCGATTTCTTGGTCGGGATGGTGGTGTTCTTCTCGATCAGCGCGGTCATCACGCCACCTAGGGTTTCGATGCCCAGGGTCAGCGGCGACACGTCGAGCAGCAGCACGTCCTTGACGTCACCGGCCAGCACCGCGCCCTGAATGGCGGCACCCATCGCGACGGCTTCGTCCGGGTTGACGTCCTTGCGTGCTTCCTTGCCGAAGAACTCGGCGACCTTCTGCTGCACCAGCGGCATACGGGTCTGGCCGCCGACCAGAATCACGTCGTCGATCTTCGAAACGTCGATACCGGCATCCTTCAGCGCGATGCGGCACGGCTCGATGGTGCGCTCGACCAGATCCTCGACCAGCGACTCCAGCTTGGCGCGGGAGATCTTGACGTTCAGGTGCTTCGGACCGGACGCATCGGCGGTGATGTACGGCAGGTTGACGTCGGTCTGCTGGCTGGAGGACAGCTCGATCTTGGCCTTCTCGGCAGCTTCCTTCAGGCGCTGCATGGCCAGCGGATCGCCCTTGAGGTTCATGCCGGTTTCTTTCTTGAACTCCTCGACGAGGTAGTCGATCAGGCGGATATCGAAGTCCTCACCACCGAGGAAGGTGTCACCGTTGGTAGCCAGCACTTCGAACTGATGCTCACCATCGACCTCGGCGATCTCGATCACCGACACGTCGAAGGTACCGCCGCCCAGGTCATAGACGATCACGGTGTGGTCGCCCTTGGCCTTGTCCATGCCGTAGGCCAGGGCCGCCGCGGTCGGCTCGTTGATGATGCGCTTGACGTCCAGACCGGCGATGCGACCGGCGTCCTTGGTGGCTTGGCGCTGGCTGTCGTTGAAGTAGGCCGGAACGGTGATGACCGCTTCGGTGACCGACTCGCCCAGGTAGTCCTCGGCGGTCTTCTTCATCTTCTTCAGCACTTCGGCGGAAATCTGCGGCGGCGCCATCTTCTGGCCCTTCACTTCGACCCAGGCGTCGCCGTTGTCGGCCTTGACGATGCTGTACGGCACCATCTTGATGTCTTTCTGCACCACGTCTTCTTCAAAGCGACGGCCGATCAGACGCTTGACTGCATACAGGGTGTTCTGCGGGTTGGTCACCGCCTGGCGCTTGGCGGACTGACCGACGAGGGTCTCGCCATCATTGGTGTACGCGATGATCGACGGGGTGGTACGGCCGCCTTCGGCGTTCTCGATGACCTTGACGTTGCCGTTTTCCAGAATGGAGACACAGGAGTTGGTGGTCCCCAGGTCGATACCGATGATTTTACCCATTTAATCTCTCTCCCGAATTTCGATTGGTCCGCGCCTGTTTACCGGCTGCGGTAACACAAAAACGCTTGGCTACCAGATGGGGGGTTGCCTGCCCGAATTCAAGCCTGCTCGTCGATCGAAGGCACCGCTTGCGAAGGCGCCTTGCTCACCACGACCATCGCCGGGCGCAACAAACGGCCATTGAGCAGGTAGCCCTTCTGGAACACCTTGAGCACGCTGCCTGGCTCGGCATGGGTGCTCTCTTCCATCGCCATTGCCTGGTGGTGCTCCGGATTGAACGGCTCGCCATGCGGATCGATCTGCGTCAGCTGATGGCGCGCCAGCGTGTCGAGCAGCAGCTTGAGGGTCAGCTCGAGCCCCTCGCGCACCGACTTGACAGCCTCATCGTCCGGCTTCGACAGCTCGAGGCCGCGCTCCAGACTGTCGGCGACCGCCAGCAGATCGCCGGCGAACTTCTCCAGCGCAAACTTGTGAGCCTTCTCCACGTCCTGCTCGGCGCGCCGGCGGATGTTCTGCATCTCGGCCGCGACCCGCAGCGACTGGTCCTGGGCGGCCGCCAACTGCTCTTCGAGCGACTGCACGCGGGCCGCCAGATCGTCGCTGGCAGCGGCCTGATCCTGCTCGTCAAAGGTCTGGTTTTCCAGGTTCTGCTCGTCGGCCATGCGTCCTCCTTATCTCGATACGATTGCGGGCGACCGCCCGCGCTTGTGCCGCTATATGGGGGCACCCTCGCACGGTTCAAGGGCAGGTCGCGCCGACACCGACATGGCGCACGTCGACCAATCGCGCACCGCATACACCACAATCCGTCGGGGCATATTGTGGACGCCCCAAAAAGCACTGTATAAATAGCCAGCCTCACAACCCGGAGCGCCACCATGCTGGTTCATCTTTCGGTTCACAACTACGCCATCGTCGAACACCTGGACCTCGAACTGAAACGCGGCATGAGCGTGATCAGCGGCGAAACCGGTGCGGGCAAATCGATCATGCTCGACGCCCTCGGTCTCGCTTTGGGCGACCGTGCCGACAGCAGCGTGGTGCGCCTGGGCGCCGACAAGGCAGACATTCTCGCCAGCTTCGACCTGGACGACATTCCCGACGCCCGCGCTTGGCTCGCCGAGCGCGATCTGGACAACGACGGCCCGTGCATCCTGCGCCGGGTCATCACTGCCGAGGGGCGCTCGCGCGGCTACATCAACGGTTCGCCCTGTCCGCAAGGCGACCTCAAGGCGCTCGGCGAACTGCTGATCGACATCCACAGCCAGCACGAGCACCAATCGCTGCTCAAACCCGACACCCACCGACGCCTGCTCGACGAATACAGCGCCAGCCAGGAACTCGCCCGCCAGGTGCAACTCGCGGCCCAGCGCTGGCGCCAGACGCAACAGGCGCTCGAACGACTGAGCAACAGCAGCGACGAGCAACGCGCGCGCCAGCAGTTGCTCAGCTATCAACTCGAAGAACTGGAAAACCTCGCACTCGCCGAGGGTGAACTCGAACAGCTGGAACAGGAGCACAAGAACCTCGCCAACGCCGGCCAGCTGCTTGACGCCTGTCGTCAAGTGACGGAACTGTGCAGCGAGAGCGACGCCGGTAACGTGCTCTCCGCACTGACCTCGAGCCTGCAGCGCCTAGCCGCGTTCCAGAATCACGCCGGGGCGCTCGGCGAGGCCGTCAACCTGCTGGCCAGCGCGCAGATCCAGGTCGAGGAGGCGGTCGGCGAGCTCAATCGCTTCGTCGACCATTTCGATGCCGATCCCCAGCGCCAGCAAGCGCTGGAAGAACGTCTGGATACCATCTATACGCTGGCCCGCAAGCACCGCGTGCAGCCTGCCGAACTGGTCGCGCTGCAGCAGCGCCTGCTGGACGAACTGGAAGGCCTGAACGCGGACGACGAAGCCATCGAGCGGCTGGGCGAGGAACTGGCGGCCTATGCTCGCCACTACGAGGAAAAAGCCACGGAGCTCAGCCGCATCCGCCAGGCGGCGGCCGGGGAACTGTCGCTCGCTGTGGAAGCCGAAATCCAGCGTCTGGGCATGCCGGGTGGACGTTTCAGCGTGACGCTGAAACCGGTCGCCGAAGGCGACTACCCGCCCTACGGCTTCGAGCAGGTGGAATTTCTCGTCAGTGCCAACCCCGGCCAGCCGCTACGCCCGCTGGCCAAGGTCGCCTCGGGTGGCGAACTGTCGCGCATCAGCCTGGCGATTCAGGTCATCACCGCGCAGACCTCGCGCGTACCGACGCTGGTCTTCGATGAAGTGGATGTCGGTATCGGCGGCCCAACCGCGGAGATCGTCGGCCACCTACTGCGTCGGCTCGGCGAGCGCGGCCAGGTGCTGACCGTGACCCACCTGCCCCAGGTCGCTGCCCAAGGCCACCACCATCTGTTCGTGCACAAGGCCCGCGACAGCGAACAGACGCGCACCGCCGTCGCCGAACTGCATGGCCGCGGCCGCATCGAGGAAATCGCGCGCATGCTCGGTGGCGTCGACCTCACCGAGCAGTCATTGGCACACGCACAGCAAATGGTCACGGCAGCACAGGCCTGACCGCAGATACGCCACGCATGAAAAAGGCGACTCGAGAGTCGCCTTTTTCACTTCGCCGAAGGAGTTCAGCCCTTCTTACGTACGTAGAGCACCAGATTATGATCGACCAGCTCATAACCATGACGCTTGACGATCTCTTTCTGCAGCTTCTCAATTTCCTGATCGAAGAATTCGATGACCTCGCCACTGTCGACGCAGACCATATGGTCGTGGTGACCGCTATCGGCCAATTCGAATACGGCGTGCCCGCCATCGAAGTTATGGCGAACCACCAGCCCCGCGGCCTCGAACTGCGTCAGCACGCGATAGACCGTCGCCAATCCGACGTCTTCACCCGCCTCCATGAGCGCCTTGTAGACATCTTCCGCACTCATGTGCCGCTGATCCGCGGTATCCAGCATCTGCAGGATCTTGACCCGAGGCAGGGTGACTTTCAGACCAACTTTTCGTAGTTCGTTATTTTCAACCATGGGTGGCTTTCTCGCTGCTGCTGTTTCGCAGCCTCCTTCAATGCAGGTATGATCCGGGTTTCGTTGCCCAGCCAAGATAGTGGAAGTCACCCACCGATGCAAAACACCAAGCTCATGCTGACCAGCCTCACACTTGTGGGCTTGTTCGCACTCGCCGGTTGTTCTTTTCCCGGGGTTTACAAGGTCGATATTCAACAGGGCAATGTCGTCACGCAGGACATGATAGACCAGTTGCGCCCCGGGATGACCCGCAAGCAGGTGCGCTTCATCATGGGCAACCCGCTGATCACCGACACTTTCCACGCCAACCGCTGGGACTATCTGTACAGCATCCAGCCCGGCGGCAGCGTCCGCCAGCAGGAGCGCGTAAGCCTGGTGTTCGACGGCAGCGATCAACTGGTTGGCCTGGCCGGGGACTTCATGCCGGGCGTCAGCCGCGACGAAGCCATTCTGGGCACCTCGTCGACCACCACCCAGACTCCTGCCGAGCGCGACAACAAGCCGCAACAGACGCAGGAGAAACCCGCGCCGGGCTCGCTGCTGGAACAGATCCAGCGCGAAGTCGATGCCGCCGAGCCGGTGCCGGTGCCGATTCCCGAGCCTCTCGACGTCGAGTGACAAAAAAGCCCGGTTCATACCGGGCTTTTTTTTATTCCTTCATTTCCATTTCGGCGTCGTCGCTTTTGCCCTTCGCCGCGCGGGCGGCGCGCTGCTTGCGCACCTCTTTCGGATCGGCAATCAATGGCCGATAGATTTCCACCCGCTCACCATCCTCCAGCACTCGCTCATCCGGCTTGGCCACGGCTTTACCAAATATACCCAGCGGTGCATTCGCTAAATCCAGGCCCGGAAAGAACGCATCCATTCCTGACCCCAACGCCGCGTCGCGGACGGTGGTTCCGGCCGGCACGGTCAGGCGCAGCAATTTCTGCTTGTCGGCCAAGGCGTAAACCACTTCGATCGCGACTACCGACTTATCCATAGAGTTGTTTAGCTCGCTCGCAGAACGCATCGACCAAGGTATTGGCCGCCTGATTGAACAGCGGGCCCAGCGTCGCCTTCACCAGAGGACCGGCATAGTCGAAAGTCAGATCGAGGCTGATCTTGCAGGCCTTCTCGCCGAGCGCCTTGAATTCCCAGATACCGTGGAGATGACTGAACGGCCCTTCCTCCAGCGTCATCTCGATGCGCTTGCCGGCTTGCAGCTCGTTACGCGTCATGAATTTCTGGCTGAGCCCCGCCTTTGCCACGGTCATGCTGGCATGCATCTGCGTGGCGCTGCTGGCGAGCACCTCGGTAGCCGAGCACCAGGGCAGGAATTGCGGATAGCTGGCCACGTCGTTGACCATGTCGAACAGCGCGCCTGCCGGGTAGGGCAGCAGCGCCGATCGTTGAATATGCGTCGTCATGCAGACCTTCTACTTCGTCATGCGCCAGGAGCGCGAACGGCCGGACCGTCACGCAGGAAAGCCGGACTCCCCCGCACCACGGCGCGCGCAAAAAACCGGCACATTGTCAGGGATAAGCACGCGCCCCTCAAGTTTCCTGCCGCGACGCCGCCGCTGCTTGTCGCCAGCAGCGATGCGACTGCCTATAATGCGCGCCCTATGGCCAAACAGAAGAAACAGTCCCCCGGGACCATCGCGCTGAACAAGAAGGCGCTACACGATTACTTCATCGAGCAGAAGTTCGAGGCCGGCCTCGTTCTGGCTGGCTGGGAAGTGAAAAGCATGCGCGCCGGCAAGGCGCAGCTGGTCGACAGCTACGTGCTGCTCAAGGACGGCGAGGCCTGGCTGATGGGCGCGCATATCACGCCGCTGACCAGCGCCAGCACCCACGTGATTGCCGATCCGACCCGTACCCGCAAGCTGCTGTTGAACAAGCGCGAGCTGGGCAAGCTGTTCGGTGCGGTACAGCAGAAGGGCTACGCCTGCGTGGCGCTGTCGCTGTACTGGAAGAAGCACATGATCAAGTGCGAAATCGCCCTGGCCAAGGGCAAGAAGGAATTCGACAAGCGCCACACCGAGAAGGAGCGCGATTCCGATCGCGAGATCCAGCGGGCGATGCGCACCAAGGGCAAGGACGACTAAGTCTCCTCGCCCCTGTCGAAGCCCCCAGCCGCGCGCCGAGAAGGCGCGGCAAACACCTCAAGCCTTGTGACCGATCACACTCCGATCACCATGTCGGCGCTGCGCGCGCGCCAGGCGCTGGGCTTCCTGCTGCCCCTCCGCAAGCACTTCCTGCACATAGTTGATGTGCCGATGAATCACTTCACGCGCCTCGCTGGCGCGCCGGGCCATGATCGACTCGTACAGCTCGCGATGCTGGCGCAACAGCATGTCGCGGGTTTCATCCCGCAAGGCGTACATGCCACCGATGTTGGTCACCACATTGCGCTTGAGCAGATCGAACAAGCCGCGAATTGTATGCAGCAGCACCGCATTGTGACTGGCTTCGGCGATGGCCAGATGAAACTGCGCGTCGGCGGCTCCCTCTTCGGCCCGGCTCACCGTACCCTCGCGGTCATAGCAGTCCTGCAGAGCCGTAAACGCTTCGGTCAGACGCTGCTGATCCACCTCGGTAGCACGCAAGGCTGCGTAGTAGGCGCAACTGCCCTCCAGCGTGTGACGAAACTCCAGCAGGTCCCGCTGGGCGTCCCGATTGTTTTCCAGCAGATGCAGCAACGGATCACTGAAGGTTGAGCCCAACGACTCGGCAACGAAGTTTCCGCCACCGTGACGGCTGACCAGCAATCCCTTGGCCGCCAGCTTCTGAATCGCCTCGCGCAGCGAAGGCCGCGACACGCCGAATTGCTCGGCCAGCGCACGTTCGGCGGGCAGCCGCTCACCAGCCTTGAGCGTGCCCTCCAGAATCATCGTTTCCAGTTGCGCAACGATGTCATCAGCCAGCCGCCGCTGGCGCACCACTCCAACTTCCATCGCGGCTCGCTCTCGATTGGTTTGACCACTTTAAGAATCGTCTCAGCCTAACGATCACGGAAAGGCCCCGCAACATTGCCGCGTACTACCAATGTCTAAAGTTGGCGAATTGACGCACTTGAGCGCGAACTCTTACGCTGGCATCTCGCTGCTGTAAATTGGTATTACCACTTTACATCGCGCTCCCAACAAGAAGAGGTGCACTCCATGACGCCGTATCGAATTCGCCAACTGCCGCTTGCCGGCCCCCTCCAGCGCCTCGTGACGGCGGGAGTCTGAATCCATGTCAAACGGTCTTCTCGCGTTCTTCGCGTTCTCCCCCATCCTGCTTGCCGCCATTCTGCTGATCGGCCTGCGCTGGCCGGCCAAGCGCGCCATGCCGCTGGTGTACCTGCTCACCGCTGGTATTGCACTGTATATCTGGGACATGAGCTTCAACCGGGTCCTCGCTTCGACCGTGCAGGGTCTGGTAATCACCGCCGGCGTCCTGTGGATCATCTTCGGCGCGATTCTGCTGCTCAATACGCTGAAGCATTCCGGCGGCATCACCGCCATCCGCGCTGGTTTTACCACTATCAGCCCTGATCGCCGGATCCAGGCCATCATCATCGCCTGGCTGTTCGGCTGCTTCATCGAAGGCGCCTCTGGCTTCGGTACGCCGGCGGCCATCGCCGCTCCGCTGCTGGTCGCCATTGGTTTCCCGGCCTTGGCCGCGGTCATTCTCGGCATGCTGGTGCAATCGACACCGGTTTCCTTCGGCGCCGTCGGTACGCCGATCATCATCGGCATCAACGGCGGCCTGGACACCGCCACGCTCGGTACCCAACTGACTGCCCAAGGCTCCAGCTGGGCGGCGTATCTGCAACTGATCACCAGCGAGGTTGCGATTCTTCACGCGCTCACGGGCACCATCATGCCGCTGATCATGGTGCTGATGCTGACCCGCTTCTTCGGCAAGGAGAAGAGCTGGAGGGCCGGCTTCGAGGTACTGCCGTTCGCCATCTTCGGCGGCCTGGCCTTTACCCTGCCCTACGTCGCCACGGGCCTCTTCCTCGGCCCGGAGTTCCCCTCCCTGCTGGGCGGCCTGATCGGCCTGGCCATCGTCACCAGCGCCGCGCGCGTCGGTTTCCTGGTGCCGAAGAAGTCCTGGGATTTCGCTGACGCCAAGGATTGGCCGAGCGAGTGGCTCGGCAGCATCGAGATGAAGCTTGAGGACCTGACCGCCAAGCCGATGAGCACCTTCCGCGCCTGGCTGCCTTACGTGCTGGTCGGCGCGCTGCTGGTGATCAGCCGCACCATTCCGGAAGTCGGCGCCTTCATGAAGTCCATCGTGCTGGTGTTCCCGGATATCCTCGGCGAGGCCGGCATCAAGGCCGACTTCATGCCGCTGTACCTGCCGGGCGGCATTCTGGTCGCCGTGGTTCTCGCCACGTTCTTCCTGCACGGCATGAAGGTTCGCGAGCTGGCCGCCGCCGTCGGCGAATCGAGCAAGGTGCTGGTCGGCGCCGGCTTCGTTCTGCTGTTCACCGTTCCCATGGTGCGCATCCTGATCAACTCCGGCGTCAACACCGCGGAACTGGCGAGCATGCCGATCACCATGGCGCGCTACGTGGCCGACAGTGTCGGCTCGGTCTATCCGCTGCTGGCGCCGAGCATCGGGGCACTGGGTGCCTTCATCGCCGGCTCGAATACCGTCAGCAACATGATGCTTAGCCAGTTCCAATTCGGCGTCGCGCAGAACCTCGGCATCTCCGGTGCACTGATCGTCGCCGCTCAGGCGGTAGGCGCCGCGGCGGGCAACATGGTGGCGATCCACAACGTCGTCGCCGCTTCCGCTACAGTCGGACTGCTCGGCCGCGAAGGAACTACGCTTCGCAAGACGGTATGGCCGACGCTGTACTACGTTCTGGTCTCGGGCCTGCTGACGCTGATCGCGATCTACGTGGTCGGCGTGACCGACCCGCTGGTCGGAGTGTGATTCAACCGTGAAGTCTTGCCCCGCCTTGCGCGGGGCAAGAGCGTTTTCAACATCCCGCAGTTTGCGGATAACCGGGCCCACCCGGAGACCAAGCCGATGAGCGAACTCTTCTACAACGCCGCGCCGAACGCCACCCGCGTCGCGCCGCCGCTGCCCAAGCCACGCGAGTACCCGGCCAAGCCGACTCAGGTCTACCTGTTCGGTACCTGCGTGGTGGATCTGTTCTATCCCGAGGCTGGCCTGGACGCCATCCGTCTGCTCGAACGCGAAGGACTGACCGTACACTACCCGCAGGGCCAGACCTGTTGCGGCCAGCCGGCCTACACCACCGGCTACACCGACGAAGCACGCAAGGTCGCCCGCGCGCAGCTGGCGCTGTTCGCCAACGACTGGCCGGTGGTAGTGCCCTCCGGCTCCTGTGCCGGCATGCTGCGCCACCACTATCTGGACCTGTTCAAGGACGAGCCGGAAACGCTCAAGAAGGCACAGGCACTGGCCGAGCGCACCTTCGAGCTGGCCGAGTTTCTGCTCAACGTCTGCAAGGTCGAGTTCAAGGATGCCGGCACACCGACCAAGGTCGCCCTGCACACCTCCTGCTCGGCCCGTCGCGAGATGAACACCCACCTGCACGGCCGCGCCCTGCTCGCCCAGCTGGGCCAGGTCGAGCGCGTCGAGCATGACCACGAGAGCGAATGCTGCGGCTTCGGTGGCACCTTCAGCGTGCGCATGCCCGACATCTCCGGCGCCATGGTGCTGGACAAGACCCGTGCGCTGAAGGAATCCGGCGCGCATCAGGTGGTCAGCGCCGACTGTGGCTGCCTGATGAACATCAACGGCTCGCTGGAAAAGCAGCGCGAAGCCCTGCGCGGCCAGCATCTGGCGAGCTTCCTCTGGCAACGCACCGGAGGTGCCCGATGAACGCCGAACAGCGCATCCCCGCGATCCAGATCGAAAACGCCGGCGCCCCGGATTTCCGCGCCCGCGCACGCAAGTCGCTGAAGGATGAGCAGCTGCGGCGCAACTTCCGCACCGCCATGGACTCGCTGATGACCAAGCGCGCCGCGGCGTTCAGCGATGCCGACGAACGCGAGCGGCTGCGCGAAATGGGCAACCATATCCGCGCCCGCGCACTGTCCAAGCTGCCCGAACTGCTCGAGCGGCTGGAAACCAACCTGACCCGCAACGGTGTGAAAGTGCACTGGGCGGAGACGGTGGACGAGGCGAACAACATCGTCCTCGAGATCGCCCGCGCTCACGAGGCGCGCCAAGTGATCAAGGGCAAATCGATGGTCAGCGAAGAAATGGAGATGAACCATTTCCTCGAAGGCCATGGCATCGAGAGCCTGGAATCGGACATGGGCGAGTACATCGTCCAGCTCGACCACGAGAAGCCTTCCCATATCATCATGCCGGCCATCCACAAGAACGCCGGCCAGGTCGCGTCCTTGTTCCACGAGAAACTTGGCGTGGAATACACCAAGGACGTCGACCAACTCATTCAGATCGGCCGCCGCACCCTGCGCCAGAAGTTCTTCGAGGCCGATATCGGCGTCTCCGGGGTCAACTTTGCGGTGGCCGAGACCGGCACCCTGCTGCTGGTGGAGAACGAAGGCAACGGCCGCATGAGCACCACCGTGCCGCCGGTGCATATCGCCGTCACCGGCATCGAGAAGGTCGTGGAGAACCTGCGCGACGTGGTCCCGCTGCTCTCGCTGCTGACCCGCTCGGCACTGGGCCAGCCGATCACCACCTACGTCAACATGATCTCCGGCCCGCGCAAGGCGCACGAGCTGGACGGCCCGCAGGAAGTGCACCTGATCCTGCTGGACAACGGCCGCAGCCAGGCCTTCGCCGACAGCGAGCTGCGCCAGACGCTCAACTGCATCCGCTGCGGCGCCTGCATGAACCACTGCCCGGTGTACACCCGCGTCGGCGGCCATACCTACGGCGAGGTCTACCCCGGTCCGATCGGCAAGATCATCACCCCGCACATGGTCGGCCTGGACAAGGTTCCGGATCACCCCAGCGCCTCGTCGCTGTGCGGCGCCTGTGGCGAAGTCTGCCCGGTGAAGATCCCGATCCCGACCATCCTGCGCCGCCTGCGTGAGGAAAACGTCAAGGCACCGGACGATCCGCACAAGGTCATGCGCGGCCAGGGCGCCAAGTACTCCAAACAGGAACGGCTGATCTGGGCCGGCTGGCGCCTGCTCAATACCAGCCCGATGCTCTACCGCCTGTTCGGCTTCTTCGCCACCCGCCTGCGCGCCCTGACGCCGTCGAACATCGGCCCCTGGACGCAGAACCACAGCGCACCGAAACCGGCCGCCCGCTCGCTGCACGAGCTGGCCAAGGCACACCTGGAGGGCAAGCGATGAGCCTCGACCGCTGCCGCCTCAACACCCGCGTGGACAAGGCTGCGCCGTTGTCCACCCTACGCCGGCCTGCGGGCTCCGTAGGGTGGACAACAAGCGCAGCTTTTTTCCACCAACGTGCCGTTTCCGGGAGCCTGACATGAGCGCCAAAGCCAACATTCTCGCCAAGCTGAAGAAGAGCCTGGAAGGCACCACGCCTATCGTCGATGACTACGACGAGTCGCTGGTCACCCAGCCGTGGTCCTACCCCGCCGAGCAGCGTATCGCCCGTCTGCGCCAGCTGATGGAAGCGGTGCACACCGAGATCCACCTGACCACCGACGCCGCGTGGCCCGCCCTGCTCGAACAGCTGCTGCACGACCGCCAGCTGCCGAGCCTGCTAATCGCCCCGACCACGCCCTACGGCGCACGTTTCGCCGAGCATTGCGCCGGTCGTGACGGCCTGCCGACGCTCAAGGCTTACGACCGCCCGGTCGAGGAATGGAAGGACGAGCTGTTCAACGACACCCCGGCCAGCCTCACCGGCACCCTCGGCGCCATCGCCTCCACCGGCAGCCTGATCATGTGGCCGACCCGCGAGGAGCCGCGCCTGATGAGCCTGGTGCCGCCGGTACATTTCGCCATCCTCAAGGCCAGCGAAATCCACGACAACTTCTACGAGATCCAGCAGAAGTTCCAGTGGGCCGCCGGCATGCCGACCAATGCACTGCTGGTCTCCGGCCCGTCGAAGACTGCCGACATCGAGCAGGTGCTGGCCTACGGTGCCCACGGGCCGAAGGATCTGGTCGTACTGATCCTGGAGGACGCATGAACGCGGCCGCCCAGCTCGAACGTGCGCCGCTGCCGGCCGCGTTCCTCCGTGAAGTCGAACGCCTGATCCCCGCCGAACGTCGCTTCGACGACCCGGTGTCCACCCTCGCCTTCGGCACCGACGCCAGCTTCTACCGGCTGATTCCCAAACTGGTGGTGCGCGTCGAATCCGAAGCCGAAGTGATTGCGCTGCTCAAACAGGCTCACGCGGACAACGTCCCGGTGACCTTCCGGGCCGCCGGCACCAGCCTCTCCGGCCAGGCGATCAGCGACTCGGTGCTGATCGTCCTCGGCGACAACTGGAACGGCCGCGAGATACGCAACGGCGGCGAGCAGATCCGCCTGCAACCGGGCGTGATCGGCGCCAACGCCAATGCCGTGCTGGCACCCTTCCAGCGCAAGATCGGCCCTGATCCCGCCTCGATCAACGCGGCGAAGATCGGCGGTATCGTTGCCAACAACTCCAGCGGCATGTGCTGCGGCACCGCGCAGAACAGCTACAAGACCCTCGCCGGCCTGCGTGTGGTGCTGGCCGACGGCACCGTGGTCGACAGCGAGGATACGGCCAGCGTCGCCGCGTTCCGCCAGAGCCATGCAGCGCTGCTCGAGCAACTGGCCGAACTGGGTCGCGAGACCCGCGCCAATGCCGAGCTGGCGGCGAAGATCCGCCACAAGTACCGGCTGAAGAACACCACCGGCTTCTCGCTTAATGCGCTGGTCGACTACGACGAGCCGCTGGACATCCTCAACCACCTGATGGTCGGTTCCGAAGGCACGCTGGGCTTCATCAGCGCGGTGACCTACGACACCGTGCCGGATCATCCGCACAAGGCCAGCGCGCTGGTCGTGTTCCCCGACGTGGAGAACTGCTGCCTGGCCGTGCCGGTGCTCAAGCAGCAACCGGTGTCGGCGGTGGAGCTGCTCGACCGCCGCAGTCTGCGCTCGGTCGAGCACAAGGCCGGCATGCCCGAGTGGGTAAAAGAGCTGTCGCCGACCGCCTGTGCACTGCTCATCGAATCGCGCGCGGCAACTCAGTCGCTGCTGCATGAACAGATCAACCAGATCATGGCGTCCATCGCGCACTTCCCGGTGGAAAAGCAGGTCGACTTCAGCGAAGACCCGGTGGTCTACAACCAGCTGTGGAAGATCCGCAAGGACACTTTCCCGGCGGTCGGGGCGGTGCGCCAGACCGGCACCACGGTGATCATCGAGGACGTGACGTTCCCCGTCGAACGCCTGGCCGAGGGCGTCAATCGGCTGATCGAACTGCTCGACAAGCACCGCTACGACGAGGCGATCCTCTTCGGCCATGCGCTGGAGGGCAACCTGCACTTCGTCTTCACCCAGGGCTTCGATGACCCGGCACAGGTCGCCCGCTACGAAGCCTTCATGGGCGAAGTGGCGCAGCTGGTTGCCGTCGAATTCGGCGGCGCGCTCAAGGCCGAGCACGGCACCGGGCGCAACATGGCGCCCTTCGTCGAGCTGGAATGGGGCAGCGAAGCCTACGCGCTGATGTGGAAGATCAAGCGCCTGCTCGACCCCACCGGCATCCTCAACCCGGACGTGGTGCTTTCCGAAGACCCGCAGATCCACCTGAAGAACCTCAAGCCCTTGCCGGCCGCCGACGAAATCGTCGACAAGTGCATCGAGTGCGGTTTCTGCGAGCCGGTCTGCCCGTCCAACGGGCTGACCCTGACGCCACGCCAGCGCATCGTCATCTGGCGCGACATCCAGGCGCGCAAGCGTGCCGGCGTCGATACCACGGAAATCGAGCGGCTCTACCACTACCACGGCGTCGAAACCTGCGCCGCCACCGGCCTCTGCGCCCAGCGCTGCCCGGTGGGCATCAATACCGGCGACCTGGTGCGCAAGCTGCGCGGCCGCGAGGCGAACCGCACCGGCACTGCCAACTGGCTGGCCGAGCATTTCGCCACCGCCGTGCAGGGCACCCGCTTCATGCTGCATGTGGCCAACGGTGCGCACCTGATCATGGGCACCAAGAATCTGGCCAAGCTGTCTTCGGCCATAACCAATGCCAGCAAGGGCCGCGTGCCGCAGTGGACGCCCGCAACACCGCAGCCCCTGCAACGCCTGCACCTGCCCAAGCCACCTACCGGCGACGAGCGCCCACGGGTGGTCTACCTCGCCGCCTGCGTTTCCCGCGCCATGGGCCCGGCAGCGCGCGATCAGGAGCAGGAACCGCTGCTCGACAAGACCCGCAGCCTGCTGGAAAAGGCCGGCTACCAGGTGATCTTCCCCGATGAGCTGAACGACCTGTGCTGTGGCCAGCCGTTCGCTTCCAAGGGCTACGCCGAGCAGGGCGAACGCAAGCGTCAGGAAATGCTCGATGCGCTGCTCAAGGCCAGTCGCGGCGGGCTCGACCCGATCTACTGCGACACCAGTCCCTGCACCCTGCGCCTGGTCCAGGGACTGACCGATCAGCGCCTCGACATGTACGATCCGGTGCGCTTCATCCGCACGCATCTGCTCGACCGGCTGGACTTCGTCCCGCAGGACAAGCCGATCGCCGTGCACGTCACCTGCAGCACCCAGCACCTGGGCGAGGCGCAGGCGCTAATCGATATCGCCCGGCGCTGCGCCAGGGAAGTCGTGGTGCCCGAAGGTATCCACTGCTGCGGCTTCGCCGGGGACAAGGGCTTCACCACGCCGGAGCTGAACGAGCACGCACTGCGCAGCCTGAAGAATGCCGTGCAGATCTGCGAGGAAGGCATCTCCACCAGCCGCACCTGCGAGATAGGCCTGTCGCGCCACGGCGAGATCGACTATCACGGCCTGGTCTATCTGGTCGACCGCGTAACCCGGCCCAAGGTCAGCGCCCCCCTCTAACTCGCCGCATACGGCCCCGTGCGCAATGCCGGGGCTGTTTCGTTTGTGGCATTTCGATGAACGCTCAAGCGCAATCGCAGTCGGAATTTCAGAGCCCCTGACGGGTTCGATTCGACTCGGCGCCGCCGTTTCTGCAGTTTTCAGGCAGGCCCGGGAAGTCCACAAGACTGGAGGACCCACCATGAAAATTCACGCACTGCTCGCATCCGCCGTACTGCTCGCCAGCCCCGCCGTCTTCGCCGCTCAGGACCTGTGCCAGACCAATCTTCAGGAGATCGAAGACAACATGGCCACCCAGAGCACCACACTCGGCGAACCGGCCAAGAGCCAGGTCGAGGAACATGTCATGCAGGCCAAGCAGGCCCAGCAAGCTGGCGACACCGAGGGCTGCATCGCTCACTCCACCAAGGCCCTGCAGGAACTCAAAGGCCCTGGCAGCTCCGGCAGTGGCGGCTCCAGCGGCTCGGGTTCGGGCGCCGGCAACTGAGGTACCGCGGCGGGTCCGCCCTGGCGATCCCGCCGCGTCCAGCTGTACATTCTGTAACCATCATGATTAAAAAGTGATCGACACCGTGTAACGATCACCGTACACTCGCCGCCAGCACCACAAGCGACACCAGGGGCCGATTAGGATTCGACGCCGGTAACGAAACTTGAGGGGCATGCCGAGTTGGTAACAGAACTCGTAAATAAACTGTTGCAAACCTATAGTTGCCAACGACGACAACTACGAAGGGTACGCGCTAGCCGCCTAACCTTCATCTGGTCGCTTCGGCGCCAGCGGTCACTAGGGGATGCCTGTAAACCCGAAATGACCGTCAGACAGAACAGGATCGCCGCCAAGTTCGCTGTAGACGTAACGGCTAAAACTCATACAGCTCGCTCCAAGCACCCTGCCAATCGGGCGGCGCGGAGTTAACTCAGTAGATCTGGCTAAGCATGTAGAACCGATAGCGGAGAGCTGGCGGACGGGGGTTCAAATCCCCCCGGCTCCACCAAACAAGCCCCTAAATACGGGGCCTCTAGCGGAAAAGGTTGTTGAAAGTTGCTGAAAATATGTCCCGGTTAGTCCCGGTTTCAGCAACATTTCAGCAACCTTTTTTGTTTCCCCTCTCAGCCCGTCCGGGCAACCCAATCCCCCTTCTCGATAAACCTGATCCGGTATGCCTCACGCTCTGCCGAGTTCATGAACTCCCAGGCGAAATCCTCGCCTTTTGGCCCGCCTTTGCACTGGTTGTACCGATACCAGCCGCCCACGCGCAGCCCGGAGTACATGAGGTTCCGCTTGATGGCTCCGACGCCGAGTGTTTCTAGCATCTCGCGGAACAGCTCGTCGGCTTCGGCACGGCTGATCTTCTGCGCGCAGTAGCAAAAATCGTGGACCACGCCCGCCTTGCGGTGATCCAGGCTGTCGAACAGCGGATCGACCAGCCAGGGTATCGACGCCAGATCGGTGATGAACCAGCGCGGTACGGTGAACTCCCGGCCGTCGCGGGCGTGATAGCGGAACGGTTCCAGTAGTACCCACTCGCCCGGCTTGTAGGCGCGCAGGTCCAGCGCACCGGAGAACCATGCGTCACTCATCGTCCACCCCGGCACATTGGATGTTGATGCGGTTCGGCGCCATGGCTAGCGCGACGGCCTCGCGGTTTGCGCTGCGGGCTGGCTCGGGCAGCATGCAGTAGCGGGCAACGGCGTATTGGGCGGACTGGATGACGGTGCAACCTTGGAGGGTGAGCAGTAGGCAGGCGGCAATGATCAGGCGAATCATTTCCGGCCACCATGCTCGAGGGAGAAGTGATTTCCGTCCGGCGATGAGAATCTTCCGCCCCATGCGCCACCGATCGACTCCCAAAACTCGCCTAGCTCCCGGTAGTCCTCGCTTGCGGTCATGTACTTGCCGCCTTTGAACAGGTTGAAATCGACTGCCAGCCGCTCCTTGTGCAGCGAAACCGCCGAGCTGTAGGACTTCTTTTCGCCAACGGCGCCATGCACGCGCGGGTCACGGTACGCATCGCCGAAGGTGAGTTCGTAGCCGTTGGCATAGGCAAATTCGATCAGCTGGCCAATCATGCGGCTGAATTGCCGCTGCTTTTGTCCGAGGGTCATACTTTTCTCCAGGCAAAAAGAAACCCGCCGAAGCGGGTCTGTGTGTCGCAGTCGTTTAGGCAGGCCAGCCTTGCTCGAGCATCTCCGGCGAGAAGGTGCCGGCCGATAGTGCGTCGAGCAGTTCGGCCTCCCGGTTAAAGCAGGCCTGAACGTGGCCTCGAGCAGCAGTCGCAACCGCGATGATCTGCTCAGCCGTCAGGTCAACGAAGCCGGCCACTGTCTTCCAGCGTAACGAGTAGTTCGGATCAAGCATGGCCTGAACCGTGGCGCCAGTGATCAGCGCCTGGCTGTCGCGCCCGGTGTCGATGTGCATGCCGCCAACGTCGATACCCGCCACCTCGGCCTGCCAGCGGCGGTCTGCGATTTGCTGTGCCATTTCCGCGCGGCGTTGGGCCTCGTGCTCGGCGATTTCCTCGGCGCTCCACGGCACGACCTCGCGCACCACGACAACAACGCGGCGCTCAGCATCAACCGTCAGCGTCTCGTCGCCGTAGCGCTCGAACTCGCCAAGCGCTGGCGACTGATCTTCCTCGGCCCACCAGGCGCAGTCGGAGACGCCAAGGGCTGGGTCGGTCCAGCTGAGATCGGCGAGGGATTCAGGGGCGAGGCCGCGCAGGAAGCTCGGAATTGGCTCGCGGGTGGCGGTGTTGGATTGGACTCGAATCATTTCGCCACCTCAATATTCAGCGATCTGAACCATAATGTTTTTAAATGCAAGCGCGTTACGCGGGCCTAGAGCAATGGTCAGTCGCCCAGAGCTATTTATCGATAGCGGCAGCGTGTATGGTGATGTACCGCCGTTGTAGAGATCATTTACCGACCCCGGTAGAACAGAAATTAGCGCGCGTTCAGTGTCCAGACTCTCTAGCCCGGTTTCTAATGCAACGGTATTTGCGTCAAACGCTGGGTTCAGCAAAAATCTATGGATTTTTTTGATCCGCTCATCCTCCAGAACTGTCAAAATCAACTGCTGCGACAAAGAGTTAAAATCGCCAGCGTATCGGCGGATGTTTATGAACTCCGACTGAATGTCATAGACACCCCAACAATATTGCGAGTTGACTGGATAGGCATTAGTAACCCGATGTACCGCACCAAGAATTATTGTTTTATCTGGATCAACTGCCGGGATCGGGTGATCGTATTCTGTGGTTGAGCCGCCCATGCTGGCCGTGGCATTAATCACCACCGGGATAGTTCGGAATCGTGCCAGCGATGGCGCTCGCACCAACCCCAACGGATTCCCCAACGGGTTCCCCAATGCTCGATCAGCCATATCAGTAATCCATCCACTGAGCCGCGAATACGATGCCGGCAGCGAGCGCTACCTGGCTGCCGACGAACAGTTTGTCGCCAGCCTCCAGGCGCAGCGGGGTCGAGTCCGAGACGTTGCTGAACGCGGTTTCCGGGATGGCGGTAGTCGTGGCAACGGTGTGTGCTGCCATCAGCTCGGAGTCGATCAGGCGCTTCGTGGTCTGCCCGCTCTTCTGCAGGAACAGCACGAGGCTCGACGCGGTGCAGGTTGCGCGCGGCATGGCGGCCAGGCGGGTGACCAACGCGCCGTTCGCGCCTGCGGTCAGCAGCTCAACGGTGTTCGTTGGATTGTCGTCGGCCACGGCTGCGGCAGCAGTGACAACAGCGGCAGCAGTTTTCGGGGTTTGAGCGAACGGGGCGGTGAATGTCATGGGCATGGGCCTGTTCCTTAGAAAAGTAGAGCGGTTGCGTGCATTTGGGCGGTGAGGTCGACGACCCCGGTCAGGCCGTTAACGCTAGTCACCGGCCCGTCAGCAATGGACGCCAGCGCTGCGTCTACTGCCACTCGGTCAGCCGCTACCTGATCGGCGTCAGCGGCTACCTGCAGCGTGTTGGCGGCTACCTCGTCAGCCCGCGCTACGACTGTTGCGGTGTTGCTGGCGACCGTCGCGGTATTGGCGGCGACCTCTGCGCGGTCGGCCTCTGCTGCCGCCTCGCTCGCAGCTGCTGCCGTGGCGCTGGCGTCGGCGTCGATGGCGCGCTGATCGACGAATTCAGCGGAAGCGTTGAACTCGGCGACCATGCCGACCTGAGCCGCCACGAAGGCGTCGGCCTTGGCCGTGAAGTCGCTCGGCGCATCAGCCCGCGTCGGCGCAGGAGGTAGCGGTGTAATAACCGGTGCTGTCATTGGAAACTCCTAACCTCTAGGGTCATGTCGCAAAGCGCGGGGTTCGAAATCACGGTTGCCAGGCGTTCGAACCGCCCGACGATGATGGTTGTGTCCATGCCGGCATCACCGACATAAAGCGATGGCACGTCGCGCAAACGCTCGAGCGTCCGCATGGCGGTGCCGATCTGGTCTGTAGGAATGCGAAGGTCGAAATCGACGGTACGACGAGATCCCCGAGGGGTCAGCGTGACGTTGCCGAAATCATCCTCGGTCGTGCGGGTGTAACTGACGAGGCCCAGCCCGGTGCCGTAGACGGCCATACCGATCTCTAGCGCACTGCCGAGAACCAGCGTCCCGACCTGGGCCGAACCACCTGGTGCAGAGACGATGACCTGCACGTCCGCATTGCCGTAGGCCGGCAGGTCGAACATGGCAACGTTGTCTCGTCGCTCGAATGGGGCGAACCAGTAGTCGTACCAGCTGGTCACTCCGGTCTCGGCCATCTGGACGGTTTTGTCGTAGACGGTGCCCTCCCCTGGCGCAGTCATCACGACGCGAACGCTAGTCCCCGCCACGCCGACGAGGCCGATGGCGTTAACCACCTGCCCCGGCCGGATCGTTAGATCGATCGAATCTGCGTTTGTCGTGTATTTACCGATCAGCCATTTGGTGCCTGCGCGTTTGTCGAACATGCGCCAGCGGTTGCAGGCACCGAGATCTATCCATTTGAGCGGCGTCGTGGTCTCGGTGCCTGGCTCTAACGTATTGCTGTCAGCCACGCTCTCGTAAACGTGCAGGTTGTGCAGCACGGTTTGACCCGTGCTGTACGTCCCAGCCGCCCATGCGGGCGCGTCATCGAGCGCGACGTTGCTGCTGAGCAGCGTTGTTGGCGTCACGGACGCCGGCCGCACTACTCTCATGCTGCCTCCGGTTGCGGTAGACCGATCTCGTTCATTTGGCGCACGCCGTAGGCGGTGCTCTCGGTGTATTTGGCAATGGCGCCGAGAGCTGAGCGCAGGCCGGCAACCTCGCTACGCAGGGCGCGCAGCTCCTCGGTCGAGCCAGCGCCGCCCAGCATCGCAGCCGTCTGGCTGGCGTTGTAGATGCGCGACGGGCCGGTGACCTCCAGTTCCGGACCTTTCTCGCCGACGATCCGCAGACCGCCGCCGAACAGACCACCAGAGGCGAACCCTGGGATGCCTAGGCCCTTCAGGTACTCCTCGGCCGACTTCTTGGTAGCAGCAGATTCCGCGCTGTTCCCCAACGCCCCCTTGGCGATCGACGCCGCGATGTCCTGGTACGTCGCCGTGCCGCTCTGCAGCGCATTGGCCCAGAACGCGGCGCCCGCCTCGTCACCCTGCGTCCCGCGCCCGAGCACCGACTGGTATATCGTGTCGATGATCGAGCGGTTGTTCTGAGGGGTGTTGGCCTGTGCCGCGCCATTCGGAAGGCCCTGCAGCGCAGCAACCACCGATGCGTTCATCGCGGCAATTGCTGCCGCCACGCCCATGATGGAGTTGTCGATGCCGTTGAGCGCGTCGAGCTGCGCCTGGGCGAAGGCCAACTGCTGATCCAGGCCTGCCAGCTGCTTGTCGTACTGCTCAAGCATCTGCTCTTCGGCGCTGAGCTGCTTGCCGTTGACCTTCTCCAGTTCGGCGATCAGGTTGGCGGTGCGGCCCTGCTCCCGCTCGAAATCCTCCAGCGAGCGATACAGCGACGTGTCCATGTTGGACGCAACGTCCAGAGCATCCTGGAGCCCTGCATAGTCAGCCAGAGACCCGCCAGCTCGGGAGGTTACCAACGCACTATTGAGCGTCATCACCGCCTGAGCGCGCAGCATTCGCACGGTGTCGTCCGAGGTGCCGCGCAGCCGCTTGAGCGCTGCATCCAGTGCGTTGCTGATGCCAGTCAGCGCGTTGATGCTGGCCGTTGCACTGCTGGCCTGCTGTTGGATTTCCCGCTGCTGAGCCGCAATAGAGCGCTGCAGCGAGGCGTATGCGCTGTTTGCGGCGCCCAACAATTGCGCCTCGAGGATGTCGTAGTAGGTCGCAGCCTGACCCGACAGCGCCATCAGCGTGGCGAACATCTCGCGACCCGCCTCGGTGGTGCGGTCGATGTTATCGACCATTGCCCGGTACTCGGCACGGTTGCCGGCCAGCGTTACCTCTGCTTCCTCAAACGCCTGGGTAATCGACTCCACCACGTTCGCCGTCTTCTCGGCCGCGGTGTAATAGGCGTCGTAGTACGTTGAGACATTGGCCGCCAGTACGTCGAACCCGCCAGCAACGGCACTGAGCTGCTCGGCCATGCGCCCGCCGGCGACGGTGGATTCGTACAACTCGTAGTTGAGTTGCTCGAACAGTGCATTGACGCCCTGCAGGTTGCCGACGAAGGCCTGCATACCCTCAAGGTCGAGATCCAGGCCGGTGGCAAAGACCTTGTTCAGCTCTGCCGTCATGGCGTTGGCAGCGCTACCGAACCACTCGGCGATTGCCTCTTGAATCTGCTCCTCGGTTTTGCCCTTGGTGCTGATTTTGGTGCGCGCGAGTTGCAGGCCTGCGAGTGACGCCTCTTCCACGCTGTAGCTCAGCGACTCGAACAGGCCGGCGACCGTATCCTCCGTGGCGTCATATACCGACTGGAACCTGGCGGCAGTTTCATCGTCCAGCGCACTGAACCGCGTGCGCTTTTTGTTCGAACTGAACAGCCCGCCCTTTTTCTTCTGATATTCGTACTGTTGGCCGAGGAAATCGCCATCCGTTACGCTGAATGCCAAGCCGGCATCCTTGGTTTCCCACGCGCCACCGAACAGCTTGGAGCCGAACGCCGCGCCGAGCGCGGCGCCGATCACCGTGCCGATACCCGGCAGCACCGACCCCAGGGCAGCGCCCATGGCTGTGCCGCTCAGTGCCGAGGCCGCAGCGGCGCCCGCCATGGTGCCCAGCGTGCCGCCACCCCAGCCGCCTAGACCTCCGGCAACCGCGCCTTTCACGCCGCTGCGCTGGTAGCCCATGTAAGCGCCAGACAGGCCGCCCGCAATCGAGCCGAGGCCCGTCGCTGCGCCGCCCCATGTGGTAGCCGCTGCGTTCTGCGTGCCGACCCAGTTGCCGAACTGCGCGCCAGTATAGTCGGCAATCGCTGCGCCACCCCCGGTAGCGCCGCCGCCGAACATTGAGCCGAGCGCGCTTGAGCCGTACTGCCAGCCAGAGGTCGCTGCGCCTTGCAGGCCGCCCACGAGGCCTTGGCCGGAGTTCCAGCCAGCCGCGACCGCCTGGCCGAAGCCGGAATTCGCGATGCTGTAGCCGTTTTTCAGCAGGCCGAACGCATCAAGCCCGCCGCTGCCTGCGGTGCCGCCGAGCATACTGACTGCCTGCCCGGCGCCCCCGCCAATGCCCAGCGCCGCGCCGATCTGCATCACGATAGGCCGGGTAATGGCGATGTGAGCCAGCTCAGCGAGCATCTGCTTGAATGCATTGGTCAGCGAGTCACGGAACCCTGCGAACCCGTCACCGATGTTGCGCCAGGCGTCGGCGAAGGCCGCATCGACGCGCTCTAGGGACGATTCAGTCCATTGGACCCATTCGGAGGTAATGCCGCGGTTCTCGTCGTACTGCCGGCCAAGTTCAGCCATCAATTCGCCGTGACGCTCGATCGTCAGCTCGCCTCGGCCTAGTGCATCGTCTAGCCGCTTTACGTCCTGCTGGTACTGCTTGGTCGCCTTGCCTACAGGGTCGAGCTGATCTTCGAGGCGCTGGAGCTCCTTGCGGTACTCCTCGATGGCGTCGCCCGGGCCAGTTGCGTCAGCGCCCTCGATTGAGTGGTTCAGGCGGTCGATGGCCTTGGCTAGCTGGTCGCCGGAGAGGTACTTGTCAAGCAGTGCGACCTGCTCGTTGTACTGGCGCTGCGCGGCTTCGGCTGGGTACAACGAGTCGTAGAGAGCCTTGAATGCTCGCGCTTGCTCGTCTGTCGCCTTAGCTACGCCTTTCCCGGCGTTCAGTGCAGCATTGGCGCGGTCAATAACTGCAGCAGCGGCCAGAGCCTCTTGCTTCGCTGTTTCGGAGAGGACGCCCGCATAGCCCTTCTCGATAGCAATCTGGGTCTTCTGAACCTCGGTCAGCTTCCCAGAAAGGTCGGCCCGACGCTGCAGGCTGGCAAGGAAGCTCTGCCCCTCTTTGTCGGTCTCGTTTGCAGCTTCGCGATTGCCTTTCCAGGCATTCGTGTTCTGCTCAATGCGCGCATTCAGGTCGCGCATTTTTGCTTCTTGCGTGGCCAACTCTTGGTTGACCGTAGAGAGGTTGCCCTTGGCGTCTACAAGCGCACGATTCCACTCCTCCACCTTCGCGCTGCCGGGGTGGCGACTCAACTGAGCGTTGAGGTACTCGATCTGCGCGGCGTAGTTCCGAGCCTCATCCTTGGCGGCCTGATACGGCTCTTCCATCCGCTGCAGGACTTGCTTTGCCTGCGCGGCGTCAAGATCCTCAACGGCGCGAGTCAGCAGATTGGTTTCTTCGCGCAAAGCGATGGATTTACGCGCAGCCTCTTCTGCGCCATCGCCCCAATCGACAAAGGAAAGCGCAACTGCGCCTGCAGTCACGGCAAGGCCGGCCCACCCACCAGCCAGCCCGAGCACTGTCCGGCCAAGCCCTACGGACGCAGACTGTGCCGCCGCAAGACGCTTCTGTGCGGCCTCTTGTGCTGCGAGCGCGGCAGTAACCTGCCCTGTTGACGCTGTCAGCCCAACGTTGGCGCGAGCTAGCGCAACTGCGGCTGTAGCCGAAGCAACCTGCGCTTGAGCAAGCTTCAGCTCCTCAGCAGCCTGCCGCCCCGCAGCTATCGTCTGAGCAACGGACGCAGCTGTGCTTTTAGCCGTGACGGTGGCGTATCGGGCGACCGCGGCAACAGCAACACCGCCAAGGGTAGTTGCGATGAGATCGATGTTCTCGGTGACGCCATCCAGCGCGCCGGAGAGCAGGCGTGACGAGGCCGTGACCTTTGAGCTTTCGCCAAGATAGGTGGAAAGGTTGTTGCTGGCCCGCACGATCGCATCGTTAAGCGTCGTGCCCATGCCATCGGCGAGCTTTTGGTTCTGCTCGACGGTTTGGCGCAGGCCTTCGTTCAGGTCAGCCAGCGACAGCTTGCCGGTGATGCCGAGCTGGCGGATTTCCTCCGCAGACTTGCCGAGCGAGCCCGACAGCGTGTCGACCACGGACGGCATCGCAGCGATGAGCGATTGCCAGCTATCTACCTCGATCCGGCCAGACTGAATGGACTTCGAGTAGGCATCGATGGCATTCGATGCCTTATCAGCAGACGCGGCGTTGGTGACGAGCAGGTAGCTGAAGCTGTCGGTGATATCCAGTGCATCGCTCGTCTGGTAGCCAAGCGAGCGGATAGCGTCAGCGGTGCGGATGTAGAGTTCTTGGGCCTCGGCCAGCGGGCGATAGGTACGGTTTGCCGATTGCAGCAGGCGCTCCTGCACCATCCGATATTCTTCGGTGGATGCGGTCGCCATCTTGATTCGGTCGGCCATTTGGCCGTAGTTGTCCGAAATGTCGATGATGCCCTTGATGCTCATGCCGGCAGTCAAGCCGGCGAGCGTGGCGCCAAGCTTGGACATTGAGCCGGACAGGGACGAGGCCGAGCGATCGACGGACGCAAGCTCCCTGGCGTTCTCGCGGGCAGCTACGGAGTTGCGCTCAAGAGCTGTGCCCGCCTGGGAGGCCGCTCCTGCCACGCCGCCGACCTTTCCGGCGGCCTGCTGGTACGCATCGCCAACGCCTTTTGCGGCCTGTTCCGCCTTGGCGCCTTTGGCGCCCAAGCGCTCCAGGTCATTCTCTGCGCGGGCGACATCGCTGGTGTCGATCTGAATCGCTAGGCTGGCGATGTCTACCATTACTTTTCTCCAGGCAATAAAAAACCGCCCGTAGGCGGTTTGCGTGTTCGGCGCGATCTACCTGTCGCAGATCGCGTCTATGAGGATCATCGAGCTCGCGTCGCTGCCGGCTCGAAATACGTTATCGCTAGTTGAATAAATGAACGGCTCATACCCTGCGTAACCCCCGTAGGAGTTTTTTGCATTGAAAAAACCGCAGATGACAACCGATTTCCCGTCGAGCGACGACGAGGCCATCAGGGCTTTGTATTTCGCTGATCCTGCATCCTTTAAAGCCATTTCGGCGGCTTGCTTTAGCTTCGACACTTCGCGCCCGCTCGGATCGCGCCATTCGACTGCATAAGCACTCACGGCGAAGGCCGCCAGCGCAGCAACCAATAGACCTCGAATCATCCCCACCCCTCCCTGTCAGAAAGGGCCAATGTAGCAGTTGACATCCTCCCCCACCATCGCAGTTGCTCAGGTGGGGGATTCCTTTTCAGGTGTTAAACCGATTGCTCGGTTAACAGGTTCCTGCTGCTGACGGCCTTACAGCGCCGTTCACTTCACAGGCGAACCGGGCCATGTCCGGCCCTTCGTTGCACAGGTGTGCCTCGCCCCGGCGAAGCACGTTGATTGCACCAACCACATCTGCGTTTTGCGCATAGCCACACTGCACGCACCGGAACTGCGCCTGCGTCTTGCGGTTGTCTGCACTGACGTGGCTGCAGGTCGGGCAGGTACGGCTGGTGTTATGCGCCGGCACGACAATCAGCCATCCACCGTTCCAGGCCAGCTTGTAGTCCAGCTGCCGGCGAAACTCGAACCAGCCCTGGTCTAAGATCGCTTTGTTCAAGCCGCTCTTGGCTCTCACATTGCGCCCTGGTTGTTCGGTGGTGCCGGCTGCCGATGCACTCATGTTGCTGACCTTCAAGTCTTCGATACAGACCATCGCGTGGCTTTTGCTGATGGCTGTGGAAGCCTTGTGAAGGTAGTCGCGGCGCACGTTGGCAATGCGGTGGTGGATGCGCTGGACTCGGGCCTTGGCCCGTTTCCAGTTGCTGCTGAACTTGGTTTTGCGGCTCATGGCCTGCTGCGCCTTGCGCAGCGCGTCCTGGTGACGCTTGAAGCTGTTCAGTGGTTCGTGAAACGAGCCATCGGACAGGGTGGCGAACCGTTCGATGCCCATGTCGATGCCAACGGCGGTGGCGGCTTGAGGTAAGGGGTTATCGACTTCCCGCTCAGTCTGGAAGCTGATGAACCAGTGGCCGTCACGGGCTGGCTCGATCTGGCCGAGCGATTCGTTGCCGCGCTCAACCACTGCGGCTTCGTCGAGCATGACGAAGTAGCGATGCACGCGAGCGATATCCTCGCTGAAATCTGGAAAGACCGGCATGCAGGCCTTGGCGAGCCCTCTGCTGGGTCCAATCCAGATATCGTCACTTCCACGATTTTCCAATTCGGCTACTCCGCTAGTCGTGGTGCGTTTGAGGTTGTCCAGTACGCATCGGGCGACGGCTTCCGCCCGCAGCGGGCCACCGACATTCACGCGCACAAGCCTCCGGCACCCCTAGCTGGCGAGCCGGAGCAAGGCGATGCCGAGATCGTCAGAATCATGCGCAGCCAGCGATTGCACGAGCAGCGCAAGCCGCCCGAAAGCATGGTTCACATTGGCGGCAGCATCTTGGTCTTTGTCATCGACCATCGCGGCATCGCCATACAGCGCATCCACACGTTCGACTGACTACTTCGACCGCATCACCTCAAGCGCGGCGATCTCCATGATACGGACGCCAGCGAAGACATCGTTCTGGTCGCGCTTCTTGATGCCCTGCAAGCGCATGACGGGCTCCAGCGCGTTGTAGTCGAGCCCAGTCGCGCCGGACATCCCGGTGCGCCACTGCGTCTGCATGGCGGCGAATACCTCGAAGGCGTCCCAGTTGTCCGGCCAGACCTCGATTTCTACTTCGAAGTCCTCAGCCGTGAACCCGAACGCCTCCATTTCGTCGTCAGCGGCCGCGCCCTGGTACAAGGCGCGAGCCGCTGCGATCAGTTTCCCCGCTTGGCCTGGGTGATCTCGGTGATGTAGGTGCCAAAAATCTCACGCGGGGCGCCTGCGAAGTTCTGGCAGAGCAGCTCGATCGACTCTTTGCCGAACGGGTCGTCCAGCTCCCAGCCCGCCAGGATGTCTTCCATCAGATCAACGTCCTTGCGCTTCTCGATGCCCTTCATCAGCTCGGCCAGCTGGTCGCGGGTGCGGTGCTTGAACTCGAAGTTCAGTTCTACGCTTTCGCCACCGTGAACCGGGAATGCCACCTTGGCCTTGAAGGTCGGGGCAACGGCGAGTTTGAATTTAGCCATGGTGTGTTTCCTCTTCGGGGATTCGATAAAAAAGAGGGCGCCAGACCGTCTCTGGCGCCCTTTGCAGCAGGTTCTGCGAGATGGCTGTCAGTTAGGCCGCGTAGCGGGTCGGACGCGACAGCAGCGAGAACGAACTGTTCACGGTGTCGACCTGGCCCTTGTTCTTGGTGGGCGTCTCGTTCAGGGAGACGTAGCCGTAGTAGTAGATTTTCGAGCCGTTCTTGTTCTGCATCATCAGCGGGCGGATGGCGCGAGCGTCGGCAGCCTTCTTCAGCGCCTGATAACCAGCCAGAGTCGGGTCATCACCAATCTCCATGGAGATCGACTGAGCCGAGTACATGGTCGGGATCTGGATCTCGAAGTCGGATTCCAGCGGGCTCACGGTTGCGAACTGCTGCTCACCGCCCGAAGTGCTGATGCCGATGATCTGGCTGACCTGCGTGAAGGCAGTCACCTTCATAGCTGAGCCGCTGGACGTGCCGACCGGGAAGGCTGAAGTGTCGCTGGTGTCCAGGCCTTCCAGCTCGAAGGTGCCGGACGCAGCAGCGGCCACGCGGAACACGCGCTCGTTGATGCGCTGCCAGCCGGACTTCAGGACGATAATGTCGCCGTTGGCAAAGCCGTGGCCGGTTGCGGTGGCGACTGCGGTTGCGGCGTTGCTGATGCCAGTGATGGCTACAGGCGTGCCGAAGGTGGTGCCGAGGTGGATGGTAGTACCGTCGGGGATACTGAAGGCCACGATGTGTCTCCTTTTGCCGAACTTGCGGCAGTTGTGCGCCCGTTCGGGCAATAAAAAACCCGCACTAGGCGGGCTTATTGGTCATCTGTTGATTTATGTGTCGGCTCGGTATCGGAACCGGACGGGCACCATGTAATGGGTATCGCCTGGAATGCCTGGGTAAGCGCTGCAGGGCGACGTGATTTGCACCCAGAACGCGCCGGACTCAAGCCGGAGCGTCATCGGGAACAGCGCGGACAGCTCGTCAGCGAGCGTTTCAGCCTGACCGGGACCAGTGCTGAGCGGGACGTTGATCGATAGCTGAAACAGGCCGAGGTAGCCGCGGTGCGCACCTTCGAGATCAATGCTGGTCGTGTCGGCCGGCAAGAGCGTGGCGCGGATATACGGCCCGGCAGGCGGCGTGAACTTGACGTTTTCCCACGCGACCGGGATCGACTTTCCTGACGCCCACGCAGCCAGGCGCTGTTCGAGCAGTGACCGGATTCGCTTGTTGCTCATGTATCCAGCTCCCGAACTGCCTGATCTACGAAGGTTTGGAACTCTGCTGCGGTGACGCCGGCCATGCCGAGTGGCGCCTGGGTTGAATATCCCGTCTCGAGGCGATAGGCATACGGGACGTTGTTCACCAGCCAGATCGACTTAACGCCGGAGCTGTAGCTATTGAACAACGCCTTTCCCGCAGCCTTCGTCGCTGCGCCATTTGCGTCGACGCGACTGATCTCATCCTCTGGCCTTAGGTCGAATGCGACTTGCCAGTTGCCCCGGAATCTTCCGCCGACATAGCCTTCAGGCGCCTTGATATCCATCCCGTCGTTGACCTTCAGCCCGCGCCGCAAGCGGCCACTCGCGTTCAGGTTCGCCGGATCGTCCCGTAGCGCGGCATTCCACTCGCTGACAGCGTTGTTGTACTGGCTGGCAGTGGCGTTTACGGCCCAAAGATCAGGATTGCCCACAGGCGAGCGATCAACGACCTTGGCCAGCATATCGATGCCGACTTTGCGCACGACCTCCTCAGCGTTGCCCTGGGCTTTCTCGATGAACTTGGACAGATCGAGAGCGAATGACATATCACCCCCTCAGCTGTACGCGCCATGTGGCCCTGGCTGGATCTTGACTGACCCGCTGCACGCGCATGCCTGCGATCGTGTCGCCGACCTGCGGCTCAAGGGTCACCTCCGCCTGCAGCGCAACCAGCTTCTTGTCGGTGGCCATGATCAGAGTCCCGTCGATCTCGTCTGATCGATACCCGCCGATGACGCCGCGCCCGGTATACGGAACGTCGCCAGACGGTGTCGTGCCACTCACCGGGTCATACTCTCCAACGCCAGGCCGCACCGCCTCGAACTCCGTCACTGCGTCGGCTAGATCGGTGTCGAACGCTTCGGCCAGGTCAGCCGTCAGATCGTCTCGCAGCCCCATAACTACCCCCGAACCAGCTTGACCTGATTAGCAGGACCGAGCAGCGGAGCCAGCAGAGCCAGCGCGAACGCTTCGCCTGCACTGACCTTGCGCGCATTGCTCGCATAGGTCTTGCTGCTCGACACACCATCAGCCGACACGGACTTGCTCAGGACGCCGGTTTCGGACGCGCCGTAGAGCGCCCCCGCAGCCGCTTCCCGCGCGACTTCGGCCCCGGCCTGCACAACCGCAGCTGGAACCTCTGAAAACGCCGGTAGCGGCTTTGCGCTGAGCCAAGCGTTAGCCATCAGCACCGCGCGGGCCTTCTTGTCTTCGGTGGTCCATGCGGACCCCAGCAGGGCGTCAACCTGCGCGATGGTGATGTACTCGGTCATTTACTCGGCCTCGGTCGGCTCTGACTTTGCGCGAGTTCCGCGCTTTGGCTTTTCCGATTCGGCCTTTTCGTCGAGTCGGACGTGGAATTCTCGGTTGAAGTCTTCTTCATTGATCAGGACATGGTCGCCCTGACCATTGCCCCACGGTTTAACCTTGATTGCGCCCATAGATGTCTCCAGGAGAAACCGGGGCCGAAGCCCCGGAGTTGCGGGTTAGCCCAGCAGCAGGGCGATGTGCTCCGGCTTCACGGCGGCACAGCCCCAGGCCACGGCGATTTCGTACTGGATCTGGCGGTACTGCTTGTACAGCGAGACCTCGAACGACAGACCGGAAACCGGGTCAGTGACGATCATGCGGTCGGATGCGCTGTCGCCGCCGTCCGGCAGGGCCGGTGCGCGGGTTGCCAGAGCGATGGCCGAACGGCTGAATGCCATGTTGCGAGTGGTTGCGGCGATCACGGTGATTGCCACGGCGGACGCCGGCAGAGCTTGGCGCAGACCCGGCGCGGCGATGGTGATGGTGCCGCCGCCAGACACGTCAGCATCGCCGGAAACCACGACGTACTTGTTCGGGTCGTTGGCGAAGGTGATCACGTCGCCGGCCAGGATGGTGCCGGTGCCGGCCGAGGCCAGAGCGATGGCGGTCGAGCCGACCGCATAGCCAGCGGTGCCAGTGGTGGCGAGCGCGCCAGTGCCTGCGGTATGGGTCTTGATCTGCGCCGACTCGCGGATAGCGAAGCCATGCACGTCAAGCAGCACGCCACGACGCAGCAGATCATCGCCGCCCGCCTCGTTCGCGCGGGTCAGGTTGGCGAGGGTGCGCAGGTTCGCGCCGGCGCCAGTGTCGATCACCAGCTGCAGGTCGCCCATCGGGGCGCCGTTGTCGGCGAGAATCTTGCGCGCCTGCGCGGAGTCGCCGAGAGTGCTGGAGAACGGAACAGTCGCTGCGGCGCCAGCGGCACGGGATGCCTTGACGTGCAGAGCGGCCAGGTCGCCCTCAATCTCATTGACCAGCGCGCGCATAGCCTGTGCGAACTGGTCGCGCAGGATCACGTTGTAGCTGGCGCCGTTGTTGTCGAGGCCGCGCTTCTCTTCACCATTCCAGCGCACCGGTACGCGGCGGGCCTTGGTGATGGTCATGTCGACCTTGCCGATTACCTGATCCCCATCGTTGGGGGCAGTCACCGCAGGGGTGATATCGGTGGCGCTGGCAGCCGGAGCAACCGGAGAGGTTACGGTCTGGCCGACCGCGGCGCGCTCGTAGGTCATGTCGCTGGACACGGCCGGAATGAAGCCGACCAGTTCGCGGGACACCACGTCCATTGCGTTATAGAGCGTGGTGGTCAAGCCGGTGAGGGTATTGCTCATGGATTTCTCCTAATCAGTCAGTAACCGAGCCGCCGGAGCGGATGAACTCCGCCCGGCCTACGGGGTCGAGGCTGTCGAATGCGGCGCGGTCGATGGTTTTCTTGCCCTTGGCTCCGCCGCTGGGTTGCGAGCCGCCGCCGTTTGCGGTTGCCGGCCACCAGTGCGGTGCCTTGTCTTTCATTTCCGCCATCCACTCCTTGAGCGTCAGCGGCTTGCCGTCCTTGCCGAACAACCCCTCGGAGGCAACGGGATTGCCGTCCTCGTCGAGCTGAAACAGGGACTGGGCGCGGAACAGCGCGTCCTCGATGGCGTGTTGGTGGATACCGGCGGCAGATGCCTCGGCGCGGATGCTGTTTTCCAGCACGCGCTTGGTGAACTTCGCGGCGCGCTGCTCGGCAGCCTCGCGAGCTTGGCGCTCCTTGGCGGTTTCCTGCTCGAAGCCCGCCTTCATACGCTCGGTGCGCTTGTTCAGGACCTCATCGATCTTGCCGGACGCGATCAGCTTGGCCTCTTCATCGTCCGAGAAGCGCTGCAGGATGGTTTTCACAGCATCAGGGTCGATCCCCTCGTACCGCTTCAGCGTTTCGCTGGATTCCCGGACCTTGCCCAGAAGCTCGGTGTTCTTGGCCTTCAGGCCGCTGACTGCCGCGCTTACCTGTGCATCGATCAGGGCTTGGACTTCAGGAGTGATTTCTGGCCCTTGGCCGCCACCGCCCTCTCCGCCTTCGCCAGCTTCCTGCATCAGAACGTATTTGCGTTGAAACATGAGTTGATCCCCTTGGGACGATTAACGGCCTTGCCGCGTGGTGAAAAACGCCAGCTTTGCCAGCGCCAGAAACAAGAAAGCCCGCTCAATGGCGGGCTCTAAAGGCTTAACTGCTACTCTGCGGGCATAAAAAACCGCCATACGGCGGTGTGTTTTGGCTAGGCTGGCCTTACGCGGCCTCAAGCCCCAATGTCAGTTGCAGCTGCTCGCGCCAGTGCTCGACCTGGGCAATGAGCCCCGGCTTGCGCCAGCGGAATTTGGCAAGTTCGCTGCCGCTCAGGCTGGCGATATCGGTCGCATCGGACAGCGCCTTGCAAGCTCGGTCGAATTGCTGCTTTTCGGTCAGCTCGCCGCGCAGCAGGGCGTCGATGTGCAGGTCACACCAGACCGCAAAGTCCACATCGAGCCAGCGGGCGAACGCCACAGCCAACTTAGGGTGCAGCCACGTGCCTTGCTCACGCCCGCCGCGCCGAGAGACGATCAGCTTGTCGTTACCAGATTCTCCGGTATCGCCGAAGAGGTGACGGTTTAGCGCTTCTATGTACTGCGCTGTCGACGGGAGTGCGATCCAGTCATTCGGCCGCTTTCCGAATCGCTTCGACACGTCGGTGGCATTGATCCATCCGTCGCTGTTGAAGCGCACCGGCTGGCCTTGGTAGTGGAACGGAATGACGTTGCTATCGCGCATCTGCATTACCTCGCTCACCAGTCGAATAGGAACGCAGCGGGGCGGACGGATGAGCGAACATCCGCCTTTCGGCTGTACGGGCCTAGCTGCGTGTTTGGTTGCCTTGCGGCGAAAACAAAAAGCCCCGCACGATGGCGAGGCTCTAGAAATGGAAAACCCGGCGCGGGGCCGGGTCTTGGCTTGTATCTGGTCTGGCGTCACATCACGACGCGCTGGCCTTTCATGGCGCACAGAAAACAAACACGCTGCTTCGTAGCGCCCTTGCCGATGCCGATCTTCGTTTCGATGTACTCACGCCCACCGCAGCGGTGACACTGCGGCATAGCCTGGGGCTTTGGAGCCTTGCGCACACGCTCGCGAACCTTCTCCGCTTCGGTCTGCGGAGCCTGCGTGCCGTGGATGATGTGGAAGCGTGGGCGGTCGGTCATGCGGCCAGTTTAGCGAACGCCGCCGCGTCACGCTCGCGCAATTCTTCAAGCGTCAGATAGCGGCCGTTCGGGCTGTAGAGGTCCGGCAGCTTCAACCCGCCTTCACGGATCAGCCTGCCCCGCTCCGGGCCAAGCACCTGATCCTGCCGCGCTGCCGATTGACGTTGCAGCCAGGACGCGAAGGTGGTCTCGGCGGGAACCTGCCCGTCCATGCTTGCGCGGTCGCTCGGGCTGATCTCGTCAATCGGAATCCCAAGCTCGCGCCATGATTTCGTCACAGGCGTTGAAGTCGAGCGGCAGTTCCAGTGAATCCTGCCTGCGCCCTGCAACCACGGCACCTTATGGCCGATGGGCTTGTGGGTCTGCGCCTCGTACTTGAGGCCGTCACGAATTCGGCATGGCTCACTGGTCTTGGTGTCCAGCGTACTGCGCCAGACCTCAGCCTTGATCAGATCGCCGTTCGCCTCGCTGAACTGCTCGCGCGCCACGGACGCCGTGTGACTGATCGCCGTCTGTACGACCGCCATCAGATCGCGCCGGGGTCGCTGTAGCAGGCCGTCAGCAAAGCCTGCCGCCTTGGTGCCGCGAATGCCCCGAACGATCTCCGAGGCGGTCTTGCCTTCGACGTAGCCGATGCGGATCGCGTCGCGGATCTTTGTCATACGGCCGGCTTCGATGTTGCTGGCCCAGTCCTTCAGCAGGCGCCCCTGAAACGGCCGGGACATCGCCGCGCTGTAGACCTGATTCGGCGATACCGAGGCGATCGAGTAACGCACCTGCACAGCTGCCGGAATGACTGACTGGTAGAGATTGACCTGATAGCCTGCCTCATACGCCGCGAAGGACTGCAACTCACCGCCCAACGCCTCAGAAACGCTAGCATAGGCCGCTGCGTTCAATTCCCGCACAGACCCCAGCAGGCGCTCCAATCGTTCGACTGTGAACGAATCAGCCGGCATCCGCTCAAGGGCTGCGGCCAGCTCGGCAGCAAGGTCGGCATCGGTGCGATTTAGTAGCGAGATCATCCGGCGAATCACGCCTTCGGAATACTGCTGAAGGTCGACGGCATGGGCTGTCAGTTCGTCGAATAGCAGTTCATTGACTGTTGGCATATCGTCGCCCATAAAAAACCCGGCGCAGTGGCCGGGCTCGATTTGAATCTGGGTTAGCGCCGCATGGCGGCTTAATCAGCGCTAGCCAGTTCGCGCTCAATCTTTTCCTTCTCGCTTAGATGCCGCGCATTGAACTGCTCGTCGGTCTCTGCTGGCTCCATGCCCATCAGCCTCAAGGCTAGCGGGGGAACCTCGCAAGCTAACAGGACCAACCTGTAGTCCAGTTCAAGCCGCCTCTTCTCGAATGGGCAGCCTTCGAAACGATCAATCTCGCCCCGCATGAACTCTATCGAACCCGACATATCGACACCTCTTCTCGATCACCTCTGATTGGATGCGGCAGCCCGCGAGGTTACGGGTTTTCGGGAGCTACCCTAGCCGCTTGCCAATTGTATCAGATCACCCCGAGCGCCGGCCCCTGGCTAGCGATGCGTTCCTGTTCTTCCTGCCAGCTGTATTCGTCACTGACCACGCCGCGGCGCTGCATCTCGGCGAATAGCGTTTCATCCGAGAGCTTGCCAGCCGACGCCATGTTGAGCAGCAACGGCAGCGTTGTCTCCGGCGCGTAGTCCTGATCAAAATTGCCGCGCATCTCGACCATGCCGCCATCGGGCAGAGCCAGGTAGTCGGCCATGACCTGCAGCATCTGCGCGAGGGCGTCAGCGAATTGGTTAGCCATGCGAGCGAGCGGGGAAAGCTCTTGCGCTGCCTCTTCGTTCGCCTGGGTCGCCGTTTTGGTCTGCTGCTTGTCTTTCTGCAGCAGCTTGGCGCCGGCCATGCGCATTTCATCGATCAGGTCTTGCAGTGCCTCGCGGCCCGCATTGATTGCGGCACCGGTGTGCTCGACGTACTTGGCATTGCCGTCTTTCGGCATGCGGGTCGCGCTGCCGGAGCTGATGACCAGCTGGAACTGCTCGTCGTCGGTGAACATGAACAGCAGCGGCACCCGGGCGACGTGGAGCAGGTTGTCCTGATCGCTCTGCGACTGCCAGTGCTTGACGTTGAGGTGTGCCAGTTCGAGCAGCGGCGGCTTGGCCGTGAGGAAGCCAGTGCGGCCGGTGTAGGCGCTCACCAGCGGGATATAAGCGAGGCTGGTAGTGCCTTCCTCGTGCTGCGCCCATGCGCCGCCGTTGTCGGGCTTGCGGTAGGTGCGCCAGGCGCCAGGCTCAAGCACTCGAACCTGAGCGATCGACTTAACGCCGAACTCGCCGTCCGCCTCCTCGACCGATTCCATGTAGCGGAACTGAGCCAGCTTGCCGCCTTCGACACGCCAGCCAAGTACCTGCTCCGGCTTGATGATGACCGCGTACGGGCGAACGCCTGCAGCTATCTCGTCGGCGCGGGTGCGAAGACCTTCAGCGCGCGGGTACTCGACCAGCACATGACAGAGGCCATGGCTCAGCGCAGTACGGAACAGGTCGACCGACCAGCTGTTGAGGTCGTTACCGGCCAGGTCAATATCGTCGCACAGCTCGGCCAGGCGCTCCGGTACGTCGTCGCCCAACTGCAGCGGCTCAGCGAACACACGGGAGGTCATGTTGTTGACCGTCTCAGCGTAGGCTGGCAGCAGCGTGGAGAGGCGCAACCGCTCCTTGTAGGTCTCGTCCTCTTCGGCCGGGTACTGAGGCAGCAGAGCACGCCCGGCGGCTCGCATAGCCTTCGTGCCGCCCATGAGCGGCGCAACGATGGCCCAATCCTCGCGCATGGCATCCACGGCCGGGATTGTTTTGGACGGGTCGTTGCTCATGGTCACATCCGTAGCGATTGGGTTTTGGTGACTTGCTGTTTGATTGGGTATCGCTTGGCGATGAAGTAGCCCGCAGCGTCGTTCATGTGGTCATAGCCGCCCTTTTTGTCGGGCTCGCCCTTGTCCGTGTAGACCTGACGCTCAAGGCACTGCGTGAACTGCGGGCATTGGTCGACGTTGACCTTGAGCCGGCGCTCGCCATACGTGTTCAGGAACATGGCGTTCATCGCATTGACGCGATCCTTCACGCTCGGGTTGGTGGAGTCCACGACCACGGTGAAGCCCGCCTTCTTGAGCAGCGACAAATCGGACTCACTCGCATTCTTGCTACTGGTGTTCTGGCCGCTTGCGTCGGGGTAAACCGCGATGCTGTGATCTGGAAAGCGGGCCTTGATCTTCTCGATCAGCTCTGGCGTATCGCGGACGGCGTGGAATTCATCCAGGGCCAGCGGAAGGCCCTCGCGGACGACGTAGACCACCGCGCTCATTTTCATCACGTTAAAGTCGACACCAATATGCAGCGTCTCGCCTGGCTTGATTCGCTCGGCCGTGCGGCACTCCTCACGGTTGAACGTGTAGTACACGACGCCGGCATAGTTCTCGAAGCTGGCTTCGTATTCCTGCCGGAAGGTGCGCGGGTCCATCTTGCGACGGGCCGCTTCCAGCTCCTCCGCGGGGACGTTTCCACCGTCAAGCGACGTATACAGCCAACTCTTGTGGTCAGGCTCATGGCCTGGCCTGCCGTCTTGGAACGTGTCGTAGCAGTGGTTGAAGCCCTTCGGTGTGCCGATCCTCAGCGCATGGCCGCCCTTTCGGGTGCCGACGCCGGGGATTTCGTACTGACACGTCGAGAGCATCGGGCGCAGAACTTCCTCCCACGCCTCCCAAGGACAATCCGCCCATTCGTCCACCAGCACGAAGAACAAGCCGGAACCGCGCAGGTTGTCGTAGTTGTCGAGACCAACCACGCGCATGACATGGCCGGTCTTCAGCGTAATCGAGCACTCAGTCTCGTTCGGGCGATGGGCGCGCCAGGCCTCAGGTATTGCTTGCTTCAGCCGACGCCAGAAGACTCGCTTGGCCTGCTTGAATGTGGGCGCGCCGTACCAGATTTCATCTTCGACGCTTACGCCCCACTCAGCAGCCAGGCGAGCAGCCCGTCGCATCTCGGCCTTGCCGAGGAATGTCTTTCCGAAGCGGCGCCCGCACACTGCGTCGCGGAAACGCGCCTCTGGCTGGAATCCCCACACATAGATGTTCGCCTGCTTCGGCGTCAGCTTTACAGGAGCATCAAAGGTACGGGGTAGTCGGGACATTCTCGTCTGGCTCCAACTTGTACTCAGCAACGGCGTGCTGCTGGTCAGCGGTGGACCCCAGGGGTTTTTCTGGCTCGATCCGGCGATTCACGTACACGTCGCCGACCTCTTTGGCCGCCTGCTCCAGTAGCTGGGCAGTCAGCGCCATGTTCTTCATGCTCTCGGCCTTCTCGGCCAAGCGACCCAACGTGCGCAGCCGATACGCACGGTTGGCGATCGGTATCTCTGCCGTCTCTTCACGGAAACGCTTGCGGGTATCCTCAAACAACTGTTTCCACTTCGGCGCCAAGCCACGCCCGGACACCTTGGTCGGATCGTGCGACTCGATCTGCTGCCGGCTGATGGACAGCCCAAATTCTCTTTGGACCGACTCTGCTACCTGTGATGGCGTGTCAAAACAGGCGAGGGCCTGAACCACAAAGGCCTTCACCTCGCTAGATAGGGCTGCCATAGGCGTTCATCCGTCCAAACCTGTCTAAATTCAGGCCGACTTGAGCAGACAGGTTCCGCAGGCCCTCGAAATGTTGATTTTCGCTACCTCAGCCGGCTTCATTGCGGCATCCACGAGCTGTTGCACGCCTTGGCTGGCCCCGTAGCGTCTGACGACCCCTACGAACTCCTCAACGTCGTGCCCGCGCATCTCAAGCTTTGGCAGTCCTTCCTGCGTGAACTTGGGAGCGCCGAATGCGTCCTTCGCCTGGGCGATGTGGTACAGCTCATGCTCTACCAGTGCGCAGAACTCTGCATCGGAGCATTGAGCGCAGTAGTCGGCTGCAAGGGTGATCAGATAGGCAGGCACTCGACCGAACCAATCAAGCATCTGCTGCTCTTGGCGTGCCTTCTGCCATCCACCAGCGCGGAACATCAGCTGCTCAGCCTGACCAACGATCACCCGGCCTTGCTTGGCGAAGGAAGACGACGCCCATAGCACGCCTACGTCTGCGTCTATCAGGTGTGCATGGTCAGGGTTGTGGATGCTGCCGGTATCCGCCAGAACCTGCTCGCTTATCCAGGCCCACACTTCAGGCGCTGGCGTCAGGCGCAGCCCTATATCCGCGAACTCACTCAGCTCTAGCATGCTGGCAGGAGGCATCGGCCTGTCAGTCATGCGCTACTCCGGTTACTTGATGCATCCACTCCTCCACGATCCGCTGCAACACGGGCTCGGTCAGGATGCTGGAGGCGGCCCGCGCTCAGTCTCTAGCCAGCAACACGTCAACCATCTTCTGCTCGCCGAGCCGGAACACAGCAAGACACTGCAGCTCATCGGAGCGCGGCCCTATGCCGAAGATGGAGATATCGCCCGTATCGGACATAAGCGTCAGCGTCGCGAGAGAGCACGGCGGAAGATCGCCAGAATCCAACTCATCGGCGATCCGCCTCAGTGTGTCCGCCGTCTCCCGCCAGTCCTCACGCTTGAACTCGACGACCTTTGGTCTTTCGGCCATTGCGTTTCCTCTTGCGTGCGTACCGCCAAGCCTCCTTCCCCAGCATCACGCACACACAGGCGGCTAGGTAGGTGAAGATCAGGATGGCGTGGAGGCGTCTCACTGCGACACCTTGCGCTCCGCCCACTTGCCGGCCAGCGCACGAACCTGATCCACACCAAGAAGCCCGATCAACCCGGCAGCGAATAGCGTCCAGGCGAGATTGGCGCCCATCGCATTTACACCGAGACCGACGAGCATGATTAGCAGCGCACCGAATGTTGATTCGAGCAGTCTGGCCAATGGGCTCTTCTTGTCGCCGTAGAGGTGGATTCGGATGTAGGACAGAACGAAGGTCAGCATCATGGCCAGTCCGTGTTCGCGAAGGGCAGCAGCGAGCGATACCCAAAACTCCGGGGTCTTCTCAGGCATCTTGGGCATCTCGGTTATCCCGCATGGGGCAGTTGATTAAGTCCGGCCTCACATGCGCGTGCGATCCGCCTATGAGCAAGGAGGCAGGCATGGGGCCGGAAGAGGGTTAGACGTCTAGGGCGACGTCGTGAATGCTTGCAGGCAGCTTGTGCCCCATGGCGCGAGCAATGTGCCGGAACAGGTATTCGCTGACGTGGGCCAGCTGCTCCTGATGCTTGTAGGACGGCTCCTCGCCTGCAATCCAGTAGATCAGCTCAATGGCGAGGTGATACGCCTCATGGGCAATGACGCCGAGGTCCGTAGTGTGAAGCACGACGAAAGCCTCGCCGAAGCCATCCACGCCCTCAGGAGCCATCAGCGTCACGCCAGCAACTGGGGCCGACATCATGTCCTTGACGAAACCGGCGTGGAACTTGGAGCCGGCAGCGACCTGCTTTAGACCCTCCTTGCCTTTCACCACAGTGAATTTGATGTCGTAGATCGGCAGATTCAGTGTGGCGATTGACATTGAGGCTCCAGAACTAAGAAAGCCCCGCACTAGGCGAGGCCGAAAGGTGTAGATCCCGATTCCCCGCACGTCTGCGGGGCGATACCTGTACTAAGGTCGCGCAGTGTGCTGCGTGTGGCGCGTAGCCGATCGCAAGCAGGCCGGGGATTAGATGGGCGCAGGATGGCGAGGCCTTTATCAGCCAGGTTCCGCCCGAAACGAAAAAGCCCCGACCGAAGTCAGGGCTCTTGAAGTTGTTCCGCTTACCGTATGCGGAGAGGCCATTACGCTGCCTCGGTCACACGCCTCGCCGTGTCTCAACCCGTCGACCGCTTCACGGTGCAGTTACTCGACGGCGGCCGCGTAGTCGCGACCCTGTTGGCTGTCATCCGGTAATGCCGGCTCACTTGGGTCTTACAGCCATCGGCCCCTAAGACAACAAAGCCCCGGCATTTCTGCTAGGGCTTTCTGAAGCGGTAAAACCGCAATTTGTGCCAGATTGCCAGATCTGCGTTAACACGTCAACAGGCGCGACATGTAAATTAAGCTGCCATTCGTCGATCAAATTCCGACTCAACGTAACCGTGCACACGGCTCAGCATGTCCTTCACCTGGTGGCGGGATTTGCCCAGCTGCTTGCCGATCTGCTCCATGGTGCGGTTGTAGCAGTAGTACAGGTGCACGGCTTCCGATGCTTCCGGATAGCGCTGCTGCAGGCGGGCGACAACAGCCGATACCGTTTCTGCCTCCTCATCCGTGATCGCTGCATCGGGCGCATGGGTACACGGCACGTTGTCGCGCATGATGGCCAGCATCGGAGAGACGTACCGGGGCACGCCTGTCTTCTGCCATACCCAGATGCCCCATTGGGTCAAAAGCTCTTCGGCGCTCTTCATGCTGCTGCTCCCCGTGCTGCTGCCGCATCGCGGCGAAAGAAGGTACCGCCGACGCAGTGAATGAGCGTCCGTTTGCCGTTGGCGTAGGTGATGTCGTGACTGTGTGTCCAGCTGCTCAGCGATCCGGCGTTGTAGCCCATGTTCATCTGCGAGCTGGTACCGACCGAGTGGGCGCCGTCGATGATCCGCGCGCCGTGGCCGTGCCCGTGGGTTACCTTGGCCCCCACGGTGGCGAATGCTTGGGTGCTGCCGCGGGCGCCGTTCGGGCCGCGGTGGCCGTGGTTGCTGAAGTCGATCCCGAAGCGCATGAACGACTCATCAGGCCGCAGCCACTTGAGCCGATCGCCCCGCTCCATCAGGCAGTCCATCCAGTACCGGAACGGGTCGCAGTAGTCGCCATCGGCAATAGCCTTGAGCATGACGGCCTTGGTCTCGTGGAAGACGATGGCGTTCTCTAGGTCGTTCGCGTTCTCTGCCTTTTCAAGCCACTGAGTGAAGTGGTCGTGATGGTTGGAGTTGACCATGATCGTCTGGTCGGCGAACGACGCCAGGTCGTCGACGTGGCGCGCGGTCTTCTTCAGCTCGTGCAGCACGCTTGAGGTGCCCTCTACGTGGCGCTTGAACTTCTCGAAGAACTTGCTGTGATGGCTGGCCGATCCAAAGTTCAGCACGTCATGCAGAACCAGGTGCTTCGGCTGGATCAGCGCAGCAAGGGCTCTGGTGGCCTCTGTGACGCTGGGGTCGGCCATCTCTGCATGGATGTCGCCCATCGTCAGCACTTCAGCGCGCGGCGCCTTTTCAGGCCCTTTGGCGGTGTACTTCGTGTCGAGGTCGATGAAGCTGCCATCCTTCATCGGGCAAATGTGGCGGATATAATTGCGCGGGCCGTCAACCTCTACGACTACCGCACCAAGCGTATGGTGGAACTCGCCCTTCTTGCCGGCGTTGGTATCGCTGTACTGCTCCACAGTGCATGCGCCGGTGGTCAGTACCAGCTTGGCCGGATCACCCATGCGTGTGGCGACAGACTCGAGCGCGATCTTGGTGTGCCCCAGGATGGCAGAGTCACGGCCGGAGACGGTCAGCCAGCCCTGCAGCGGTTTGACCGCCGTCGGCTGGATCTTGATGTCAGCCAGCACGACCAGGCCGGGGGCGATCTTGGTCCGCTCGTGAGTGATGTACGGCAACAGGCGTGCATCCCACCAGTCGTCGTCGGACACTTCATCCCGGCGAGTCGGGTTCTTGTAGCGCATGGGGATCACGATCAGCCGGGCGCCACGCATGGAGCAATACAGCTGCAGCGTCTTGAGGAAGCCGGCGTGCGCCTTGGTTGCATTCACGGCGGCGGTGATAACGTAGGTTTCCGCAGTGGCGCTCGCCATCTCGACCGGGGCCGATGCCGTTTGCAGCAGGCCAAGCCTGACCAGGCGCGACCGGTGACGCTCCACGTTGCGGACATTGAGCCCGAGCAGTGCGGCTGCTTTCGAGTTGCTGTTCTGCGCTAATGCCTCTATCAGCGTTGCGTCGTCGTGCTTGCGTGCGACCATTAAGCGGCCTCCCCCGAGGTGTACTGCATGATGCGAACGCGCACCGCGCCGCCCTTCACGGTTTCGTCGCTCACGCTGAGCTGAGTAACGAACCGGTTGTCATCGATGCCCAGCGCATCCGCCAGACCGTCACGGCCAGCCTTGAATGCGGCGAGCATGTTGTCGTCGTCCCGCTTGCGCCGGTCGGGCGGCAGGAACTCGATTGCGAGCAGTGCGCGGCCATCCGGCATGACCAGACCGGCCGCCTTGCAGAGCAGGTGGCAGTCGGCGCGGTACTTCTTGGCGATCGGCGCCTTGGCTCGCCAGTGCTTGCGCGAGTTCGGGCTGAGTTCCTTCGGCGGCCAAGGCAGCAGGACTTCGGTCATTTACCGGCCCTCGCCTTCAGTCGCTCCACAACCGCAGCCCGCGCAGTTTCGGGCACAGCCGCCAGCAGCTCCTGCGCCTTCCTCTGCCTCTCCGACCCCTTGAGGTCGCGCACCTTCCACCTGATCAGGCAGGCTTGCTTGTCCGCTTCGATCAGCTGTCGCTCCGTCATCGTCAAGCAGGCCAGATTTAGCGAGCCATTCCGCGCCGAACCCGTCATAGGCCGCCCCATCGTTTCCGTTCTGTCCAATCACATCGATGCGCGAGATCTTCATGCGATCTCCGCCTTCTCTTCGGGAGTGCGGCAGTCGATGGTGTTCTGCTGGCCGAAATCGGCGCGGGCCTGTTGGCGCAGCTTCTGCTGATACCAATTGGCCTTGGCGATGCACTTTTCAGCGGGGCCTTTAGCGCCAGCGCGCAACCGGTACTTGAGCGCGTTGCCCTTGCAGTAGCCGGCAAACTCTTCTGGCGTCAGCGCAGCGATGATGACGTCGATCGCTTCCATGTCCGGAAACAGCATGTAGTGGCTCGGGCTGTTGATTTCGTCAGTCATTGCGGCTTCCTTGTGGCTCTGTTGTTTGCGATCAGGGGGAGCTGGCCGGGCGCCAGGTTCCAGGCGAATGTCTCTTTGCATCCGGTGGCGCATTGGCGGGCGTTCAGGCTTGGCATATTGCTCATGGGCTCGCCGCAGTCAGGGCAGGCGCGGCCGAGTGGGGAGTCGGTCATGCGGCACCTTTCACGGTAAGCAGCCCATCGCGGAGCCAGATCAGTTGTGTTTCGGCCAGCGCGCGCAGCATGTCGGCGCCAGTCACAGCCGGAGCCGCCGAGGTTCTTGCGTCAAGGCGGTCGTGGCAGGCCGAGCAGGCAAATACTGCGATCATGTCCGGGCCTTTCATGCCCATGCCCTTTTGCCCGCACGGCAGGTGGGCAAGGACGGTTGTATCCGTGTCGAAGTTGCAGACGCCAGGCAGGCGAAGCGTGCACGACTGGCCGCGAGCCGAATCGCGCAGTTTTTTGCTGACTATTCGGCTCATGCTGCAGCCTCCCCGAGCAGGTCGCCGAAGAACACACCGCGGCCAGCAAACTCAGCCACGATGCGATCGGTATACTCGATGCCCTGCTTGCGGTTGAACAGGCGCGTAACCGGGAAGCCGTCCGGCCCCATCAGCGAGCACTCGCCCATCAGGCGCAGCTTTTCCTCATACGGCAGGTGCAGGAAGATCCGATTCCAGCCGTCGCGGAACTCCTCGCAGTCGCGGCGCATGATCGGAACGCCGAAGTGCAACTTGCAGTAGCGGCGAGCATCGTCCACGTCGCCGATCTGCGTCATCTGCGCGATGCGCTCGTACAGGGAGAACCACAGGGCATTCTGGTCGAGGGTCCGGTCCTTGCCTTCGCGCAGACTCAGAACCAGATACTTCTTCTGCCGGTACAGGATCGTGATGCGGTTGATGGCTTCGGAAAGCCTTGACGCGCTGTTTATTGCTATACGCTCAGCCACGGGCAGCACTCCGCTTGCCGATCTCAGAGATAACAGCCAGGGCGGCGACCTCAATCAGCAGACGCAGCCCGTTATAACGCTGTGCCTCCCCGACATCCTTGCCGGTCACCGCGAGAATCATGATTACCAGGAAGGCGAACAGGTCGAAGCCGAACAGGACGTAGAGCAGAAGCTTCATTTCCGCGCCTCCCGCTTGTCGTGGTCGTCCTGGCAGGAGATGCAGCGCTCTGCCCAAGGAGCAGCAGCGCGACGCTTGGCCGGAATCTCCTCGTCGCAGTCGATGCAGAACTCAGCGCCCTGCCCCTGCAGCCTGGCCTGTACCAGCGCAACGCCACCTATACGATCTGCCTCCTCTAGGCCAGTAGCGCGATCTGTTACATCGGGGGCTGTGCGGGCCTGGTGGAAGGCTTCGGTGATTTCCATGAAGTCGGTCATCGTTTAGCTCCTACGCCGCGCTGGGTGCTTCCGTCAGCACAGACGACGCGATGGTCATTGCCGCGGGATAGGCCTATGCCTGCCCCGGTTGTGTGTCGTATCTGGTAGCCCTGGCGCTGCAGGAGCTGGATGGCGTGCTGCTGGAGGGCGGTCATGCGGCGGCCCTCCGGCGCTCGGCACGCTTGGCGCGGACCTTGGCTAGCAGCTGACGAACACGCATGCGGTTAATCGCCGACTCTTGCTGCCCTTCCATGCGGTCAAGGCACTGTTCGAGCAGTTCGTTGATGTGCTTCATGCGGACCTCCCGTAGCGGCCAGCAAGGCTTGCGACCTTGGCGGGCTTGGTCGGGCGGTCTTCTGGCTCTTGCCAGCCGGCGGCCAGGTTGTCGAAGCGGTTGATGTCTCCACGGAACGCGGCGCGGACGGTGCCGGTCTCGATGTCCCGGCCCTTGCCGATGATGATTTCGGCGACGCCCTTGTATTCGCTGTTCTCGTTGTAAACCTCGTCGCGGTAGACGAAGAGGATCACATCGGCGTCTTGCTCGATGGCGCCGGACTCGCGCAGGTCAGCCGGAATCGGCCGCTTGTTCGGGCGCTCTTCGCATTTGCGAGAGAGCTGGGAGAGCATCACGACTGGGATCTTCAGCTCACGAGCGAGCAGCTTGGCGCCGCGGCTCATTGCGCTGACTTCCTCGGTGCGGTTGCCGCTGCCGCCGTTGCCGTCAAGCAGCTGCAGGTAGTCGATCACGATCAGGTCGAGACCGCGTCTCATCTTGTGCTTGCGCGCGATTGCGCGAATGCGATTCATGGTCACGCCGGCTCGATCAGCGATGCCGAGGCGAGCCCGCTTGATAGCTGCGCCTGCCGACAGCATCTCAGCGCCATGGTCAAACGCGGCGGTGCCGTTCTTGATCAGCTTCAGCGGGACCTTACCTTCCGCAGCGGTCAGGCGATCGATCAGCTGTCCCTTGCTCATCTCCAGGCTGAAGACAAGGACCGACTTGCCTTGACGGATCGCGGCGCTAGCAGCGAAACCCATGGCAAGCGTGGTCTTCCCCATCGCTGGCCGGCCGGCAACGATGATCAGTTGCTCCGGCTGCAAGCCGCCGGTTGCTTCGTCCAGGTCGTCAAGGCCAGTCGAAAGGCCGATGAGCGTCTCGCCTCGGGCATGGCGGTCTTGGCGCTCCTGCCAGACCTCGACCTGCTCGCCGAAAATGTCGGCGGCCATGACCACTTCGTCATCACCGACGCCGGTCTGAATGGCCATCGCCTCTGCTTGGGCGGCAGCAACCTTGTCGGCCACATCCTGATCGCTGCAGGCGATCTCATGGATGCGCTCGCCGCAGGTCATCAGGGCACGCTCAGTGGCGCGGTCTGCGACGATACGGGCATAAGTCGCAGCGTTGGCGACGCTCGGGGTGTTCTTGTGCAGGGTGGCCGTGTAACCCAGGGCGAAATCGCCGCTCTGCAGGGTGCCAATGTGCTCGGCGACGGTCATGTAGTCGACGCCTTGGCCCTTGCCATGCATCTCAAGAATTGCGCGGAACACTTCCTCGTTGTCGGCGAAGTAGAAATCGCTCGGGGTCAGGCCATCGCTCAGGGTGTCGATCAGTTCGGGGCGAATCATCATCGCGCCCAGGACGCCCTGCTCGGCTTCGAGGCTGTAGGGATCATGCATGGTAGTTACCCTCTACGACCTTGACGAAGTTGGACGGGCACAGCAGCCAATCGAAGCTGCAGCGGAACGGCTGGCCGTCGCGGCCCTTGGTCTTGCCCATCAGGAAGTCGCTGGCACGGACCGATTCGAAGAAGTCGCGCCAGAAGTCCAGATCCTGGTGAACCTCGCTGTCGTTCCAGCGGGCTTTCACAGTGGCCTGACGGCCCTTGTTGATCAGGACGACGGTTGGCAGCTCCGGCAGCGTCTCGTTGAACAGGTCGACGATCGCTTGCACCGGAACCGAAACCTTGCGCTGCGACTTGCCGGCAGGTGCGCTAGCACCTTCCTGATTGGTGTCCTGATTACTGGTATCCTGATTTGTCGGAGATTTTTCCGACCCTTCTCGGATATTTTTCCGACCTACATCGGAGATTTTTCCGAGGTCGTTCGGATATTTTTCCGACCCATCTACACCGCGATTCCAAGTGCGACCCTTATCGGTCAGACGAACAAGGGTGATGCCTGCGGTGTGAGAGAGCTCGATGACACCAGCCTGCTCAAGCTGCTTAAGGAGGCGGTACGCGGTGTCAGGCTTATCAGTGAGGATCGGCAGCTCTTCGACGATCTTCGCCTTGCTCAGCGCGTAGAAGACGCCCTTCTCGTTCTTCATCGGCTTGGCCCAGCTCGGGCACTCGTAAACGAACGCAAACAGCAGAGCCTGCTGGGCGTTCAAGCCCCATTCTTGGGCCTTGGTCTGGCTAATGGTCAGGGTGTACTGCATGTCAGTTGCCCGCCCCGCGAAAGTCGATGACCTTCACGCCTTTCCAGCTGTTGCACGGAGCGCACAGGGTCTGCAGGTTGTGCAGGGAGGTTTCCCCGCCCTTGCTCTCTGGAATCACATGATCGGCGCGGAGGTTGTGGTGATCGCCGCAACGCAGGCAGCGGTATGCATCACGCTCGAAAACGTAGGTACGCAGGGCTTGGCTGATAACGGCCTTCTTCGGCGCAGGAGCACGATCGTTCGGCCAGGTCAGCCACTTTCCGCTGTGCTTCTTGCTGTAGGCGTTGGCGATGCGCTCAGCGCAGCCACCACAGACGCCGGCGCCCTCTACGCACAGCGAGTACTCGTAGATCGAGGCCTTGCTGTTCTCGCTGTCGTCGCCGCAGACCGGGCAAGAGCCGATCAGTCTGGAGGGCTGGATAATCTGGTTTGACATGTGCTAGATTTCCTCTCGTTACGTTGTTGCTGTTGAAGAACCCGGGCCGTCATCCCGGGTTTTTTATTGCCTGCAGTTCCGGGTACTGGATGAATCCACACCCTCTCCGCTTCGCTTACCTGTCCGATCCGCTGGCCCTAAGATGGGAACCATGGAAACCACTGACAGGGATGTCTCTTATGCAGCAGCTCGCTTCCGCGACTTCGGGTACAGATCAGGACGAAGCTCGTGACGAGAAACGCCGCTAGCCGCCTCGATCTGCAAAACACGTTCGGCTGGTACTCGACCGGTAGCGCACATGCGCTGTACGGCCTGAGGAGAACAGCCAAGAAGCCTGGCGAGAGCTGACTGCCCACCCGCTGCAGCCGCAGCACGAGTGGCGGCGTTTTCGTTCATGTGGAACTCCGTTTATCTCGAACTACAACGCAAAGTTACAGGGAAGTAATGGATTTTACAAGGGAGAATTGCAATGCCACTTACAACCGGCGGTTGTATCGTTAGCGGCATGAACAGCATCGGAAAACGCATCGCGTTCTTGCGCGAAAACAAGGGCTGGAACCAGTCGGAGCTGGCCCGCGAAATGGGTGTTACCCCTCAGTCCGTGCAGGCCTGGGAGGCCGGGAAGAACGTGCCTCGCCAGCAGAAGATGAAGAAGCTGGCTGGATTGCTTGGAGTGACTGTTGGCGAGCTGATGAATGACGACTTCATTGAAGGCGATTTTCAGCGAATCACAGGCCAGCTCGAATCGAACGTCGAACAAGGCCCGCCGATCGTCAGCCCGTACCGCGCCATCCCTATCGTCGGTACCGCGCAGATGGGCGCCGAGGGCTATTGGTATGCCCTGGAAGAAGCTGACGGCACCGTGGATGCCTACTCACGCGACGCCAGCGCCTATGCGCTACGCCTCAAGGGTGACTCGATGGAGCCGGCAATCCATAGCGGCTGGGTCGCAGTCATTGAGCCGGATCGGGACTACTTCCCAGGCGAGTACGTCATGGTTCGCACCACGGAAGGCGAGAGCATGTTGAAGCGCCTGCTCTACTGCAACGAGGCGGAAGTCAGCCTGCTTTCAGTGAACGGCCATGCGATCCGCAACATTCCCACGGAACAGATCGAGCACATTCACTCGGTCGGCGCCATCGTGCCGCCGAGCCGGGCCAGGGTTTAACGAAAAAAGCCGAGGACGGCCGGGGCAGTTCTAGATGTATATCTTCTACATGGATGATTCCGGCGAAGGCGGAAACCATATGTTCACGGCGCTTGGCGTCGAAGATAAGCATTGGCGACAGGTTTTCCAGCAGGTTGTTCGCTACAGGAAAGAGATCAACCAGCGCGCAGGCATCTACATGAACAAAGAGTTGCATGCGACGAAGTTTGTATCCGGTCGCGGGCGACCATCAAAGACGCACCTCGACAAGCAGATGCGAGAACGGATTTTTCGCTACAGCTTGAGGGTGCTTGCGGCTATTGGCCCTGAGAAAATCTGCCTATTCAATGTGGTCAACCGGAATCAACAGTGGGCTTACGAGCGCCTACTGAACCGAATTAACCGCACCATGGAAGCCAGAGATAGCTACGCCGTCATCATCAGCGATGAGGGCAAAGAGGCTGAGTACACAAAGCTCGTGCGCAAGATGGGACACTTCAACCCAATCCCAAGTAAGTTCGGTACCTGGGAGGGCACGGATGCGCAAAGCAAGAACATCCCAATCCAGAGAATTCTAGAAGATCCGGTGTTCCGCAACTCCGAAGCTTCTTACTTCATCCAGCTTGTTGACTTCTGCGCCTACGCCTTGCTGCGGAAGGAAATCCCGTTGGCAGCCAGGCCAGAACTGTCAACTGCGTTCGAATTGCTAGAGCCGATATGCTTCAAAGGCGCTAATCGAAACGACCAGTTCGGGATTATCCGATAGCGGAAAAAACAAAGGCCTCCGAAGAGGCCTTGTAGCTCGCGTCAGAGACACGAGGGCTGTAATGGGGGCAGAACCTACCCCGACCTTCATCGGCTCAGTCCCGCAAAGCAAATATAGGGCAACCTCTAGCTGAATGCAATTGGATAGACAGCCTCGCACCACGCGGGGCTTTTTGTATCCATGGCACCCTCTCCTACTTAGGTCTGAGCCACTTCTTTACATGTGGCAAACGGCCACCATGTTTCCTCTTGCCCGGTGAAACCCTCACAATTACTGTGTGGATATACAGCAGTAAGGAGGATTCACATGCCAGGACCAGCAGTCGTCACCAATCAACGCCAGCTCTCCAGCTACAGCCGCCTAGTGCGGCGCGTAAACCTCACCATCACGGCGCCTACCGCGCAGCGCGAGCGCCAGGCCAATCTCCGGCCGGGTCCGAATGATCGACCTGAAGACTGGGAGCGCCTTCTAGAAGAGATCGAGCAGGCCGACAACGTGACCATGCGAAGACGACCAGACGGAAGCGTCCACGTCATCTGGACCGGATCGGAGCACTGAAACCATAGCCCGCCACTGAGCGGGCTTTTCTTTGAAGAAAATTACAATTTCCACTTGCAAGCTACAATTTCTAGTTGTAATGTTCGCCCATCGAAGCGAAACACAGCGACGACAGGCCGAGAGGCCTCGGGGCAACCCGAAACGCTCTTTAAAACTGAAGCGCAACAACCAAACAGACCGCATTGCCTCTGCTGGCGACCGGCGATCAGACAGCCCCGAAAGGCTGCCAACGCGAGGAACAACCTCGACGGCTGACGATGGCATAGCCAGAACCGTGCGAATGACCCAGCACGCAATGCAAGGCGCCTAGATCCCCAGGGCGTGTAAGGGGAGTGACTTTCACTGATGTCCGTTGGAGACAGCGGGCATTGGGAAAGCAGCAAGACCCAAACCAAGGAGAACCACCATGGACACGATCCAAATTGATGGTTGGCAAGGACGCCTCGGCGAAGGCCTGGCACCGCGCCAGTTGCTGGCCGTTCTCTGGGCAGCAACAGACAAGACGGCAAAGGAAATCGCACGGCTGATGGACTGCAGCCACTACACCGTCAAGCAGCAGCTAGACGACGCCCGTTTCAAGCTGGGCAACCAGCGCACCACTCGCGGCCTCTGCCTTGAAGCCATGCGCCGGGGAATCATCGCCCCGCTCGTGCTGGCGTTATTGGTAGGCGCCGAGCACAACCAGCAGGTTCGCCCGATTCGCCGTCCGGAAGCGCCGAGATCTCAGACTGTGGCGCGCATACAGCGCCTTGAAGAGGCAGGACTCACGGCATGACGAAGATCAGGATCTCCTCGTTCCCCGAGGAAGTGCAGATAGAGCTTGAGATTCAGGCTGAATCAGCGGGCATGACGCCAGAAGAGTATGCGGCTGAGCTGCTGCATGAGGCTCTGGAAAGCCTTCGTAGCGGCGCAATGTCGATCGATGACTTCATCGACACGAGCGACGTGCGAAAGCCGATCGTGCACTGAGACGACTCGGCATAGCGCGCAACGGAGAACGGAACATTCACTGATGCCGATTCGATGAGTCGGCATTGGGAAGACAACCGGAGGGATTCAACATGATCACTATCAACGGCCAACGGTACGAAGTGCTCAAGTCCTGGCAGATCGAAGTGAAAGGCGACACGCGCACCATCTTCACGCTGAAGAAGCCTCGCGGGAAGAAGCTGTATGAGGCTGTTCTGTACTCGAACAACACTTGGTCCTCGGTGGTTTAGTCGTGAGGCTCTACATAGAGGGCCGAGCGGCTCGCCACGGATGGGCGATCCAGCGGTGCTGGAGTGACGAAGAATGCCGGCGCCTTCCGCTGCCTACGGATGAGGAGATGCGGCCGGCCCGGTTCATCCAATCCAGAGAGCGCGCAATCAAGATTGTGGCGCGCTGGAATCGCCGATTTGCAACGCACTAGCCCGCCTAACCCCACCCCCGCAGCTTGGCGACAGGCTGCAGCGGGCACCCATCAGCACATAGGAGGATGAGATGAGCAACGGACATACGCCGGGGCCTTGGAGCATCGACAAAGAGGAACGTTGGGTAATCCACGAGCCGGAAGGAAAGAGCGGAACTCTGGTGGTGCCAGAGATTTATTTGGACGATGACGAAGCGATCGCCAACGCCCGCCTGATAGCGGCCGCGCCTGAGCTGCTTGAGGCGCTGGAGTGTCTGCTCAAGGCAGGCCACGACGACGTTCGTGCAATGGCCCTGGCCGCCATCGCCAAGGCCCGCCGCACTCCATGCTAACAGGCCCCGAAGTCCTGATCCTCTGCGCGATCCTCGCAGCGCTGTACATGTGGGATTGGTGGAGAGGGAATTGGAAAGGAGATAAGTGATGGACAGAGATTACTGCGAGATGGCTGCCAACGGGATGATCCATGCAGTCCTTGAGAATTTCCAGCACGTTTCCGCCTGCATGACCGACTACAGCGTTCTGTACAAGCCAGCATTGAGCATTGACGGAAACAAGTGGTGCGCGCTGTATGGCGACAACCTGCAAGACGGAGTTGCTGGATTTGGCGACTCGCCAGCTGAGGCAATGCAGGATTTTAATCGCGAGTTCATAAAGCGGCTCACTAGCAAATAACCCCCGCCTGAACCAGCCAGGCCAGACCCCCAGGTCTGCGATAACCGTACGGCGCGCGGTGCTGGTAGCGCCACAGACTCAGCTGGAGCCGATCCGGCGTCACGGAAGACAACTCCTGCCTAGCGCCTGCCGGGAATCGGTAGCAGGCATTCATTCCATCGCCCATCCGGGCAACTCCACACATCACTGATCGCTGCGCAGGACGCGGCATGGAGAGCTTATGGCTTTTGCATTCGAGTTGAACGAGGGCAAGGTAATTATCGACGTGAACTACCTGCTGGACGCCATGAGCGATCAGGCAAAGCTTGATCTTGTGGAGCGGCTGGCGGTTGAGGACGTTGTTATCAAGCACGTCGTTGATCAGATCGTCGAAGGCCTCACCGAGAACTGCTACGCCGGCTCCCGCTTGTGCGGCTCGTCCGCTGAGCCAAACCTCCCACTGGACATCGCGCACCGCCGAATTGCTGAAGCCAGCAGCGAGATCGCGAAAGCTGAGATTGCTTCGCTGAAGCGAGAGCTTGCGAGCACCGCGGAACGACTGCGCACGGCCAACGCCGAGCTTGATCGCCTGCAATACCCGTCCCGCTACGCATAACCACCCCGCCCATCCGGGCAACCGAGGTAACCCACCATGAAGCACTACGGACCCATAGGGCGCCGCGAACAGCCGTGCCCGGATGACAGCGTTTCGCTCGAGCACGCAATCCTCGAGCGACTAGACGAACTAGACCCCGACGTGATGCAGGCATACGCCGAGTTCTGCGCGGACAAGATCGAAGTGCCGGTAAAGCTGATCGCTGCACTGATCCCGCTGCTCAACTACAGGTGGCGCTGGGAGTCGGTACGAAGCCGAACAGACGAGGCGCTGGGCGATGCCTTGGACGAGATCGTCTACGACATCGACAAGCAGCAAGCGGCATTCATCGAACACCACGCGGCGCAGTTGCGCAGCAAGGCAGAGCAGATCAAGCAGGAGGCGGCATGAGCAAGGAAGTGAAGCGGTACGGAGTATGCGATTTTTATCCTGGCATTACCGAGCAGGCCGATGGGCCTTACGTAGGCTGGGATGACTACGAAGCGCTGCTAGCTGAGAACGAGGCGCTGAGGGCTGAGCGGGACGCGTTTCGTAACGATCACGGCTCCATGCGAAACGCCATGAAGAACGCTCGCTACCGAATTGAACAAGGCCGCGTATGGAACGGCATGGGATGGACGCTTACAGGCCTTCACGCATATCAGCAGCAGGTGGCGCTGGATGAAATCGACGCCGCCCTGCAAGGAGCCCAGCCATGACCAAGGACGTTTTCAACAAAGGGCCGGTGATCCTTGAGGTTCTTCGCCTTGAAGGTGGTGAAGATCCATTCATATGCGCCATCAACGGGCGCATAGCGCTTGATCCTCTCTGCGAAATTGAGGAGCAGCTCAGGGATGAAGAAGAGTTCAGCCACGGCGAAGGACTGTACCTGTACGAGGCCCGCTATTACTCCGGGCAGTTCGGCGAATACGGCATGTGCGAAATCGCACCCGGATGGGAGCTGACGCTAATTGAGCATAACGCTGACTGGATGACGCCAGTTGAAGGATCCCAGCCATGAACGCCTACGTACTCAAGGAGCTGGCCGGCGCCCTAGGCATCACCGTAGCCGGATCGCTTATCGGAACTCTCGCCTACGTGGCGCTTATGGGGGGTGTGTGATGGCAACGGAATTCCAACGCGCCAAGCGCATAGCCCTCTGGCAAACATTCGGCTGCGGCCTGCTGACACTGATCGGCATCGCCGCGTGGTTCATGGCTAGCGGTGCGGCAGATCGGATTAGCAACGGGGTGCCGGGATGAGCAATCAATTCAAGCCGGGGGATCTGGCGCTGATAGTTTCCGTCAGTCGGCCGGAGTTCTCACGGAACCTAGGCCGTGTCGTTGAGGTTATCGAGATCGATCCTGCAGACCAGGACTTTGACGTCCGAATTTCTGCGGAGGGGCTGGTTTGCGGGAGTCGTTTTGTCCCTGACCGTTTCGTTGACAACAACGCCTGGGCACACCATTCATGGTTGATGCCCCTGCGCGGCGACTTCCAGCCGGAACGCCAGAAATCGCAGGAGGTTCCGGCATGAACCGCACCCACACCCTCCCCTACGACGACACGCCTACTGGCCACAGCTTCGCAGCCGCATGGTGGACGCTGACCGGGTTCGGCGTCCTGTTCGCCGTGCTGCTCGTCGGCCTCTTCAGTGAGGCGGCGATTCACTACTTCTTCGGGTAACACCAACTACTGACAGGCTGCGCGAGACGCGGCCAAGGAGCCCCTGTGTCTACGGAAACCCAACTGGCCATCGTGCCGCCGAAAGAAACCGCCCTGCAAGTGTTCCAGGCAGATAACGGGCTTGACCCGTACCTGCAGCAGATTCGCGCCGAGATCGACGCCTTCGTGCCAGACGTGACCACGAAGAAAGGCCGCGACGCCATCGCATCCATCGCTCACAAGGTCGCTCGCTCCAAGACGGCGCTCGACAACGTAGGCAAGGAGCTGGTCGCCGAGCTGAAGGAAATCCCGAAGAAGATCGACGCCGAGCGCAAGCGGATGCGCGACACGCTTGACGCTTGGAAGGACGAAGTGCGGGCGCCGCTGAATGAGTGGGAACAGGCCGAGGCGGATCGGGTGGCACACCATACCGACCGGATCGACTGGCTGCGCAACCGTGACGATCAGGTGACCGAGCTATCGGCCGCAGAGATTCAGGTTCGCATCGCTGAGACCGAAGCCGTAGAGGTAGGGCCGGAGTGGGAAGAGTTCGAGGCCGAAGCGCACCGCGTCAAGGCTGCCACGCTCACTACCCTGCAGCTGGCACTGACCAAGCGGCAGGCATACGAAGCCGAGCAGGCCGAACTCGAACGCCTCCGCGCCGAAGCGGCCCAGCGCGAGCAGAAAGAGCGCGAGGAACGCATCGCACGGGAAGCAGCTGAACAGGCCCAGCGCGAATCCGAGCAGCGCGCACAGGCTGAGCGTGACGCAGCGGCCAAGCGTGAAGCAGACGCCAAGGCCGCAGCCGAGCGCCGCGAGCTGGAACTGAAGCTGCAGGCCGAACAAGCAGAGCGCGAGAAGCTGGAAGCCCAGCAGCGTGCCGAGCAGGCCGAGCGTGATGCAGCGGAACGCGCCGAGCGCGCAGCAGCAGCCGAACGCCAGCGCCAGGCCGATGAGCAGGCCCGGATCGAAGCGGAAGCCAAGGCACGCGAGGCGGACAAGGCACACAAGGCCGCGATCAATCGCGCGGCATTGGAAGCCTTCGTAGCTGGCGGCATGACCGAAGAGTGCGCCAAGCAGGCCGTAACCATGATTGCCAAGCGGCAGATCCCGAACGTCGCCATCACCTACTAAAGGCCAGCCATGCAAACAACCACAGCGCAGGTATCGCCTGCCGTTGCGGCTCAGCTCGACTGGATGACGGTCGGGTCATTCGATCCTGATCGGTTCGAGGGCGAGCAGAGACGGCAGTACGAAGACGAGGCCGCACGCATAGAGCGGCAATGGGATAACCAACCGAGGTAGCCACGATGGCAACTGTAACGCTCATCCTGGGCAAGTCAGGTAGCGGCAAGAGCACCGCCATGCGAAATCTGTCGCCGGCCTCGACCGCCCTCATCCAGATCATTAAGAAGCCACTCCCGTTCAAGGGTGCCAAGGACTGGAAAGCCTACGTCACCGACAACCACGCCAACATCATCGGCGCCTGCCGAAAGACAGAGCGCAAGGTGATCGTGATCGATGACTTCCAGTACATGCTCGCCAATGAGTTCATGCGGCGCAGCGAGGAGAAGGGGTTCGACAAGTTCTCCGACATTGGCCGGCACACCTGGGACGTGTTCGATGCGCTGCTGAAGCTGCCGGACGACGTGCGGGTTTACATCCTAAGCCACACCGAGGAGACAGACGCCGGCCAGATCAAGATGAAGACGATCGGCAAGATGCTGGACGACAAGATCACGCTTGAGGGGATGGTGACCATCGTTCTCAGGGCGGTCGTTCAGGACCGAAATCACTACTTCAGCACCCGCAACAACGGATCGGACACGACGAAGGCGCCGATGGGCATGTTCGACGAAGACCTGATCGACAACGACCTGGCCGTGGTTGACGCGGCTATCTGTGACTACTACGGCATCACGCCCCTGGCAGCCGTCGCCTAAAACCCCAAGGAGAACCACGAATGTTCGCACTCGACACTAATGCCGCTCGCGCCGCCGACAACAAATCGGCCTTCATCGACGAGGCAGGCAAGTATATCGGCGTCTTCACCCGCGCCGAGTACATGGAGAAGAAGGAAACCGGCTCCACCGGGATCGGCTTCACCTTCAAGTCCCGCGAAGGCGCCGAAGGCCAGTTCTACGTGAACCTGAGCTATCAGCACGGCACTCGCAACGACGGCGGTTACCAGCTGCTTAATGCGCTGATGGCTTGCATGTCGCTGCGCAATGTCGGCAACCCTCAACCAATCGAAATCGAAAAGTGGGACAACGAGGCCAAGCAGCGCGTCAAGGCTACCGTTTCTGGCTTCCCGGAGCTGATGAACACGGAAGTCGGCCTCCTCATCCAGATGGAGATCGAGAAGAGGAGCGAGAAAGGCATTCCACGCCCGACAATATTTGCGCCGTTCTCTGCCGAGTCTGAGAAGACCGCATCGGAAATCCTCGACCCGAAGAAGCCGGCGCCGGCCAAGCTGGAAAAGATGGTCCAGCAGGTGATGAACAAGCCGCTGGTTGATCGTCGCCCCGCTGGTTCGCGCACCGCGCCAAGCGGTGATGACTACGCGGCCTATGCGGGCGCGGCTGGCGGCGACCCATTCGACGATTCGATCCCTTTCTGAATTCATAGGGCGCTTCGGCGCCCTTTCTCATGGAGCACTGACATGAATTTGTACCTGGACATCGAGTCGATACCCGGCCAGTCGCCGGCAGTTCGCGAGCTGATCGCGGAGTCAGTCACTCACCCGGCCAGCATGAGCAAGCCGGAAACAATCGCCAAGTGGAACGCAGAGTGTCGCGAGGCAGCTATTGAAGAGGCTTGGCGTAAAACCAGCTTCGACGGCGCGCTGGGCCACGTTGCGGTGATTGGTTACGCCATTGGCGACGATGAGCCGGTGACGCTCTACCACGACGCATACGGAACGCCAGAGGCAGAGCGCGACATGCTTGCCGGGTTCTTCGCAGCAGTCGATAGCGCGGGCGGCAGGATGCTTGCCGGTGGCACCCGAACCGGATCGGTGCCGACCATCATCGGGCACAACGTGCTGGACTTCGATCTGCGCTTCATCTTCCAGCGCGCTGTGATGCTGGGCATTCGCCCGCCTCAGTGCCTGCCATTCGACGCGAAGCCTTGGGACAAGACGGTATTCGACACAATGACCGCTTGGGCCGGTGCCCGCAACCGAGTCAGCCTGGACAAGCTGTGCCGCGCATTCGGCATCGCAGGCAAGGGTAGCGAGATCGAAGACGACATCGACGGCAGCAAGGTTTGGGACTTCGTGAAGGCTGGCCGCATCGCTGATGTTGCCCGGTACTGTGCCGGCGACGTTGAGCGAGTCCGCCAGATTCACCAGCGCCTGACCTTCCAGAACATCGCAGCCTGATCCACCCCGGGCGCCCAGCGCGCCCTCCTCCCGGTACATCCCCATGCTCATAGACAACCATGCCATAGCGCAGGGCGAACTGCTGCGCGCGCAAATCGCCGCCAAGGTGGCGGTATGGGAGGCCACGAACGGCCCCGTACAAACTCTGCCGATCCGCACCGACGACAAGCGCGTGCCGTATCGCATCAGCTGCCCGGAGAAGAAGCAGGCGGCGCGAGCCAAGGCCGTGGCGACGCGCAAGGCCAAGGGCACGCCGCTGCGAAAGCGTGGCACGCCGCAGGCCAAGAAGAACGCCGTGCTGCGCGAGGTGTGGGCATGAGATTCAACGAAGCGCTCGACGCCATCATTCACGCAGCTGCGCAGGCATCTAGCACAGGGAAGCCATGGTGCGTAGTGCATGACAAAGACCGGTTCATAGCCGCGCCGCTAGGGCGCCTCAGTTCGGGCAATCTGCTGGAGGTGTGCCAGCCATGAGCTGCATCGTGACGCTCTATTCCATCGACAACCGAGTGTCGCGGCCAGTAGTGCGCGGCACTGAGCCCCGGCGCCCTTCCGACTGGAGCGCCCGCGCGTGGTTCGTGCTGCCCACCGGCGAGAAGCACACGCACAGCGCGACGGCCAGAGGCGAAACAGTCAGCGGTCTAGTCGCCTACATGGGCGCCCTGATCGACAGCCTGATTGCTGATCACGGCAACCAGGTATCTAGCGCCGGCTGGACGGCCACAACGCACGGGAGGCGGAAGAAATGACAGCAGTAGCCAAACACCTGGACGGTGAGCTGGTCGAGGACGTTTCGGAGTTCTTCGCCCCAATGTCTGCCGATCTGGTAGACGGCCTGATCGGCCAATACAACGCAGCACGCAGCAACATCGAGGCGCTGGCAGAGGCTGTGCGAGACGGCCAGAACGCATCAGCCCTGCACTACTTCGTAGAAGGCAACGTGCGGGAGCAGCGGCACAGTATGCCAACCACGGTTGAAGCGCTGTTCCGCGTCGAGGGCGCCATTGCCCAGCTCAACGCGGACTTTTGGAGCCGCGCGCTGCGCATGACTGACGTTATGGACTACATGCCGCAGAAGCGCCGCGAAGAGTGGCACGAGCAGATCCGCAACCCGGAAGGCCGCAGGGCCAGCAAGTACAGCGGAGAGAATGAGCTGCCCGCGCTTCCTGAGTTCGAGGAGGCAACGGTGCGGTCGACGCTGACCAGCCTGCTGCACAGCCGCTCACAATTCCTGGCTGAGCGCGTGGACGGGATCTTCCGGGCGCTGAGCCGGCAGCACGTCACAAACCAGCCGCAGGGATTCGGCAAGAGGATGATCATCCAGGGCGTGTTCAGCTACGGGACGGCCGGGCATATCAACGACCTGCGCTGCGTGATCGCCAAGTTCATGGGGCGCGACGAGCCAAAGCATGGCTCTACCGATCCCGTCATCAAAGCGGCGAGTCGGCAAAATGGCCAGTGGATGGCGGTTGACGGCGGCGCGCTGAGGATTCGCGTATACGGCGGCGTGGCCACGGCTCACCTTGAGGTTCACCCGGACATGGCGTGGCGGCTCAACGCTATCCTGGCGAACCTGCACCCGACAGCTATACCGGCTGAGCTAAGAACAAAGCCGAAGCGCACCAAGAAGCTCAAGGACTTCGAGCTGTTTGACAGGCCGCTACCGTTCGCCGTGGTCGACCTGCTCGCCGGAATGCGCCAGGTCTGCGAGAAGCTAGAGGGCTGGCCGGAGCGCCACAAGGAAGTGCCGAACGCTCTGCGCTTCGACTACGGGCAGCACGACAAGGCCGCAATGGCCGAGGCGGAGAAGGTTTTGCAGGCGCTTGGCGCAGCGAAGACCGGTCACTACTGGCAGTTCGACTACAACCCGACCGAGGTTCTGGATCGCGTTGTTTGCTCTGGCTGCATCCCCGACCAGAAATCGCACCAGTTCTACCCGACGCCGGAGAGCATTGCTCAGGCAGCGGTTGAGCTGGCCCAGATCGAGCAGCACCACGGCGTGCTTGAGCCCAGCGCTGGCCAGGGCGGCATTGCCGACCATCTGCCGCAACTGCAAACGACCTGCGTCGAGATCAGCCCGCTGCATTGCGAGATCCTGCGCGCCAAGGGGCACAGCGTAATCGAGGCCGACTTCCTGAAGTGGGCGCCAGGCCAGCCCAAGGCAGACCGCATCGTGATGAACCCGCCATTCAGCGAAGGCCGCTGGCAGGCACACCTAGGGGCAGCCGCAGCCCTGCTCAAACCGGACGGCCGTCTTGTGGCAATCCTGCCGGCCAGCGCCAAAGGCAAGGAGCTGCTGCCGGGCTTCGCCCACGACTACTCCCGCATCTACGACAACGAATTCGCCGGCACGAGCACTGCCGTTGTGATCCTGACTGCTACCCACAAATGAACGCACCCACCTACTGCCGCACGGACGGCAAGCGGATCGGCCAATGCGCCTGTTTCCGCTGCCGCCCACCGGAGCCGCCCAAGGAGGCGCCATGCGCACCTACACCATCACCGTAACCGAGCGCCAGGCCGCAGAACTGCAAGAGGCCTGCGAGCTGCTAGCGCGGATCAAGATCGGCCAGATCGACCACGCCATTGAGCGGCTGCCGGGCTTCTACGACCGGCGCGACTGGGAGCAGGTCCACGCCACGCGGCACGAGATACAGCGCCTGGCGAACACGCTGATGCCGGAGGCCACAAAGCGCCGAGAGGATGGCGTTGCGTGGGACTTGCATCAGGTCATCCGGCATCGCCTGTCATGGGATCGCGCACACGACCAGGGCGTCATCAAACCCGGCGAGCCGCGCAAATGGCCCGAGATGATGGGCGTCTGCTACGACGAGCCGCTGGCAATGAGCGGCCTGCCGCTGGCCACAATCAAGGAGATTGAGCAATGAACGACACACTGAAGGTAGCCGGGCGAATCAGCGCTGAGCTGGGGGCTGCGAAGGCTGAGAACGATAGGCTGCGCGAGGCACTTCGCTGGTACGAGGAAAAGGTAACCGAGTGCAGGAAAATCGGATCGCTAGGCGATAACGCCAGACAGGCGCTTGACCTTGACGGCGGATTTCGTGCGCGCGATGCCCTATCCCAGCAGGCCGATCATGTTCGTGACGCCGCGCAGATGATGGTGCCCTCGAAGATTCTCAAGGCTATCGCATGGGGCGAACGAGACGATGCAGCGGAGGCCATAGGAAGCCTTCGTTGCCTACTTGCCGACCCTGAAGGCGAGGATGAAATAGCATTCCCTGATAGCCCAGAACCCACCGACACCTTCACCGCCGTCGAAATGGCCACAGCCGCAGCGCAGGGGTTCAGGGATGGGCAGGCGGCAACCGTCAAGGAATGCTTGACGGTTCAGCCGATGGCATACGCCGTGTTCGCCGCAAACGGAAACGTGGTTTGCTTCTCGACGCAGCGTGACCATCCGAGCCTGGCGAAGCTGGAGAGCGAGGGCAAGACGGTCGTTTCACTCGCCCCTGTCGCGCAGCCGGAGCAGAGCGGGCTGGTGGAGGCCGCAAAAGGAGCCCTTGGCGCCATTCAGGATGCACTGGAAGACGCCTATCACAACGCATACCCGGAATGCTGCGGACAGGCGCACCTCGAATGCTGCGGCTCGCCAGCTCAAGCGTGGAGCGAGGCCGACCAGAAGTTCATGGATCGCTTCACTCCGCACGAGAAGGCGCTGCGCGCCGCCCTGACCGCTCAAGGTTCCAGCGATGCCAGCGCGTAACACCGACAACGAGAAGCCCGGAACGCGCTACGGCAAGCGCGTCGTGCTGCGGTCGGGCGTCATCCTCTGCGGACAGACCAAGTGCGTCGCCCTATGGGTGCGCTGCGACTGCGGGAGAGTCGATCTGGTGCGCAAGTCGATGCTTGTCAGCGGGCGCGCCGATCAGTGCGTCGAGTGCAAAGCGGACGAGCGCTCAGCCGTGATGATCGATCAATGGGCGCAGAGAAAGCGCGGAATGAACAGGGAGAACAGGGTATGAGCAAGGTATTGGTTGATCGGGAGCTGCTGCCATGCCCGTTTTGCGGGCAACAAGATGCGTTCGTCGAGCAGCTGGATTCGGATGCCTCGGTGGTGATCTGCCAGGGCATGGTTGACGAGCACAGCGCTTGCTTGGCGCGTGGACCAGTCGGCGTGCAGCAAAGCGATTTGGAAGACCAGCCAGGCAGGGATGCAGCGATCGCGGAATGGAACCGCCGCGCCCAGCCCGCAGAGGCGGAAGGTGCGGATCGTCAGCGCATGATCGAATCCATGTGCCTGACGTGGCGGCACGACTTTGGCCTAGATAAGCCGGCTGATTGCCAGCTGTCGAGCGGCATGACCGATACGGAGCGCCACCAGCTGCGCGGCCAAATAGGCAAGCTGTTCGACCATCACTTCGCGCCCACCCTGTCAGCCGTGACCGCCGAGCGGGATAGGCTGGCTGCTGCACTGAGCGCCCCTGATACGATCAAAGCCGAGCCGGCTGGCGATTATGACAACCTCCGTAAGCAGTTCCTGTCGCTGCGTATGCTGGCGAACAGCAATGCGAAGATGGTCCACCACTGGCGCGCCCAATGCGACCGCGAGACGCGCGAGGCGCTGCTGGCCAACGCTGCGAGCGTGAATGCAGAGCGCGATACCAACAGCATGCTGACGGACGCACTGGAGACGGCCGAGCGCGAACGCGACCAGCTCCGTGCCGAGGTCGATGCGCTGCGGAAGGATGCGGAGCGGTATCGGTGGTTGCGGGGGCGCCTGCCCGGATCTGCATACCGCATCGCTGGCGTCATCTACAGCGAGGGCGGCGACGGCGTGGACGCAGCGGTAGACGCCGCCATGGCTGCGAAGGAGGCGTGAATGGGCATCACAACGAAAACCATAACCGTCTGCTGCTGTGATGTTTGCGGATCGGAGTGCGTGCCGGAAGACGGCGAGGTCCGCGTACAGGTAAACAGTGGCGACCGAGACGTTGGGCCAGCGCATATCCGTGGCGTCTTGGTGTTCGATCAGCCATACGGCTGCACAAGCGGCATTGTGTGTCGTCCGTGCAAGCTCAAGTGGCTGGCGGTTTATCTTGAGCGCGAAGCCAAGGCAACTTGATCCGTCGCGCCTAACCCCCTAACCCCACCCAAACACACAGCCTGCCGGCGAGAGTCGGCGGGGAGGTAGACCTATGTCCATGTCAGGACACCAGTCGCCCGTCATGGGCACCGATGAATGGCTGACGCCGCCGGAGATTCTGGCCGCGCTCGGGCATTTCGACCTTGACCCATGTTCGCCGCATGAGTCGCGCCGCCCATGGCCGACCGCGGCCAAGCACTACTGCAAGGAAGACGATGGCCTCTCGCAGGAATGGCATGGCCGCGTCTGGATGAACCCACCTTTCGGCCGTGAGGCAACCAAGTGGATGCGCAAGCTGGCCGCCCACGGCAACGGCATTGCGCTGATACCCGCGCGCACCGAGACGGCCATGTTCTTCGAATCGGTATGGGGCGCCGCTGATGCCGTCCTGTTCGTCCAGGGCCGCCCACACTTCCATCGAGTAGACGGGAGTCGGGCCGCATTCAACTCCGGTGCGCCGATCTGCCTGGTTGCCTACGGGCTGGCGAATGTTGCTTCGCTTGAGCGATCAGGGCTCGGCCAGCTTGTACCAGTATTTCGGCGAATCGCCGCCTAACCCCACACGCAGCAGGAGATAGACATGCACACAGACAAGGCTATAGCAGAGTTCGATGCGTGGTGGATTCGTCAGCCGTTCCACGAGCAGTTCGAGGATTTGAAAGACCAGATGCGGAATGTGTGGGTGGCGTCGCGGGAGGAGCTGGTTATTCAGCTGCCTGCTCAATACGGAATCGGCGGACTTGCCAGTGATGCGCACGACCGCGCCATAGCAATGTGCAAAGACGCCATCGAAGCGGCCGGCGCGAAGTGGAGGGAGTGAGTGATGGCCAAATATCAGACCATCAAGCGATTTTCAGAGGCAACCGGCTACACTGAGCACGCAATTCGGGCCAAGCTCTCCAAAGGAGTCTGGCCCTTGGGTGAAATCTGGATCAAGGCACCAGACGGCCATGTGCTGATCAGCGTGGAAGGGTATGAGTCATGGGTGGAAAGCGGAATGGAGTCCGGCGCGCGTCGGCGTCCAGCATTGAAATCAGTTTCATGTGGCAAGGGACGCAGTGCCGTGAACGTCTCCCACTTGAGCCCACCCCCGCTAACCTGAAGCGTGCCGAGAAGCACAAGGCAGCGATAGAGCTCGCCATCTACAACGGCACCTTCGACTACGCGGCGACTTTCCCCAAGTCAAAGCGCGCTGTAAAGCTCGGGCATCAGACCGGGCTGATTCCCCTCTCCGACTATCTCGACAAGTGGCTAGCCCGAAAGGAGGCGCATCTCAAGGCGTCGACCCTGGACGGCTACCGCAAGATCATCAATGGCGTACTGGCGCCGAGACTGGGCCATGCGCCGCTGGTGACACTCACGCGCAAGATGGTGCGGGACGAACTGGCGAAGATGGACGCCTCGAACAAGCGGCTGGCCAATGTGCAAAGCTGCCTGCGGTCGGCGCTGAATGATGCGGTGGATGACGAGCTGATCGAATCGAACCCGCTGGCCGGCTGGACCTACTCAGTGAAGGGCAAGCCAAAGGCGGAAGACGAGATCGATCCGTTCACGAAGGAGGAACAGGCGGCGATCCTAGCGGCAGCGACCGGACAATACCGGAACCTGCTGCAGTTCGCGCTCTGGACCGGGCTCCGCACATCGGAACTGGTGGCGCTGGAATGGGGGGATATTGACTGGCTGCGGGGGGAGGCGCGGATATCGCGAGGACTGACCAAGGCGGCCAAGGAAGCGGAACTGCCGAAGACGGCGGCAGGTTTGCGGGATGTGAAGCTGCTGCCGATGGCGCTGGCCGCGCTGGAAGCGCAGAAGGCGCACACCTATATAGTAGGCGGGCCGGTCTTCCATGATCCGCGCTACGGCAAACCGTTCGACGGCGACCAGGCTATCCGGAAGTCATTCTGGATTCCGACCATCCGCAAGGCGAAGGTCCGCTACCGGAACCCGTACCAGACCCGGCACACTTACGCATCAATGATGCTGTCAGCCGGTGAGCATCCAATGTGGGTAGCAAAACAGATGGGACACAGTAGCTGGGTGATGATTGCCCGCGTCTATGGCCGGTACATTCCGAACGATGGCGACACGTCCGGGAGCAAGGCGGCGGAATTGTTTGGGACGCCGGTTCAAATCCCTGCAGATCATGTAAACTCATCAGGCGGCTAGGGTAGCTCCCGAAACGCCGGCCCCTAACCGGCCTGCCGCACCTCATCAGTTAGGGTTCGTACTGTAGGAGTATGAAGATGGAAGCAACGAACTATTGCGCCCACGCTATAGACGATTTGCGCAGGCTGGCTAAGGTTCTCCCGCAAGGGCTAACGCTCAACACCGTTTCGGCGCTGATTCCTAAGCTCCGCAAAAGCATCAAGTTCCGCGTGCCTGACTACGGCCGGATCTTCGATTTGAAGAAGACCGAGACGATTGGCGCAATCATTGACAACTATTGTCCTGTGTTCAGGCTGCCATTCCCGGTAATCGCGCTGGAGTGGTCGGTGCCTGATTGCTCTGGTCTGACGCCGACCGAAGCCGGGCAAAGCGATCCTTATGATGCAATCATCTGCGTCGCTTACGAAGAAGAGCGCGCCGGAGAGGTGCATATCATCGTCTGTCCTATGTTCAGGACAAAGGTGGATGGCCGTAACCAGTGGTTTCCTTTGAATTTCGGGGCGTCCATAAGCGCAGGGAATCAGGACATTCGCCCGTTCCCAGCAACCGAAAACGGATTGGCTTTAGGGCCGAATCATCCGGCTATATGGTCTGACCTGCGTGGAGAGCTAACGACCTTCGTTCAGTTCATGGCCGCGCTAGCCTGCTCGAACTCAGTAGCTGTAGATGCACCCGCGCCGAACGAGGCGTTGAACGCCAAGCGGAAAAGCTCAGGCAAGACGCCGTTCTTTAGCTACAAAGAGCTGACGATATCCGCGAGCGGATCAGCGCCGGCTGGTGTGAGCATGGGCGGCACGCACGGTTCGCCACGCGTCCATCTACGGCGCGGACACATCCGCCGCCTGCCCGAGAAAACCGTCTGGGTGAACGCTTGCGTGGTTGGCGACAAGAGCAAAGGGATGGTGACAAAAGACTATCGCGTCACGGCCTTAAATAAGCGAGTTCAGCAACATTTCAGCAACCACCCCGCTACAGACCAGCAAATACGGGACTAGGACGGGGGTTCAAATCCCCCCGGCTCCACCAATTAGAAGCACTTAAACCCCTGATTTTCCTACAGAATTTCAGGGGTTTTTGCTTTCTGGGGTGGACGATGTCGAAAAAGTGTCGCAGCTTAGGCGGCATTCCAACCTTTGAGCACGGCGGCAGATGTTCGCAAGGAAGACCAGGGACGAAAGGATGCGCACCAATTACGTTTTGATCGATTACGAGAATGTCCAAGCGTCGTCCCTGGCGCTGCTCAGCGAACCGCACTTCTGCCTGAGGGTTTTTTTAGGCCCAAATAACACCAGGCTTCCTACAGAGCTGGCGGTATCGGTACATCGACTAGGTCAGCGAGCCGACTACATCCAGCTCGACACCCCTGGCGCTAATGCATTGGACTTTCACATTGCCTATTACCTCGGGCAGTTGGCTAATGCGGACCCTTCCGGGTTCTACCACATCATCTCCCGGGATAAAGGCTTCGACCCGCTTCTGAAGCACCTAAAGAGCAAGGGAATCTTCGCGTTACGCTCAGAATCGATTGAAGAGATGCCCTGCTTCAAGACTCCCGGTGAGGCACCCCCTAAGCCGGTCAGTCCGCCCCCCAAGCCAAAGCCTCAAGCTACTCCAAAAGCTCCTGCGCCAGCAGCGGCTGAAGATCCTGTGGTCAAAGCCGTAGTAGCCGATCTAATTGGGCGAAAGACATCTAAGCCAAAGACGACCAAGACACTACTCAACACCATCCATTCGAAGGTCGGTAAATCAACCCCAATCAAAGAGATTGAGCAAATCTACGCAACACTGCGCAAAAGAGGATATGTGAAGGAGAACGGGAAAAACGTCTCCTACTCACTCCCCAAAGCTACGCAAGGGGCCTAGCTTCACTGCGTCTAAAAGATGATCCGGCGCCAGATGCGCATAGCGCATGGTCATGGCCAAGCTCGAATGGCCCAGGATCTTCTGTAGCGTGAGGATGTTGCCGCCGTTCTGGATGAAGTGGCTGGCGAAGGTATGCCGCAGTGCATGAGCGGCCTGCCCTTTCGGAAGCCTGATCGTGGTTCGCGCCAGCGCACGCCGGAACGAGGTTATCGCCGGGGTGAAATGCCCGTGGCGCTTCCAGTGCTTGGTTATCTTCTTCTCCAGCTCCGGCGAGATCGGGACCGACCGAACCTTGCCGCTCTTGGTCCTGCTGAAGGTGATGACCCCGTTTCGGATAGATCCCGGCTGCAGCCTTTCGGCTTCGGACCATCGTGCCCCGGTTGCCAGACAGATCATGGCGACCAGCTCCACATGCGGGTTATCGCAGCCGTTGCGGATCGACTCCAGCAGTTCAGCGATCTGCTCGTTCGTCAGCCATGAAAGCTCACGCTCCTGGATCTTCAACGGCTTCACCAGGGCGAGCGGATTCTCGTACTTGATGACACCCAAGCCGCGAAGCTCGTTGTAGACCGAGCGCAGATAGCCCAGCTCATTGTTGAGCGTCTTCGGCGAGGCGCCCGCCTCCATGCGAACCCGGCGATCATGCGCATAGGCTTGCGGGTCGATCCGCGAGGCGATGGGATCTCGCAGCCGCTTGGCCAGAGCATCGAGCTTCTTGCGACGCCGCAGGCCGTCCCTTAGCGAATGGCCATGCAGGTCATACCAGGATTCGATCAGCGCACTCAGCCGTCGCGTATCTGCCGTGCTGGGCGACCACTCCCGGTTCTCTATCACCTTCGCCCGACACGTCGCCTCGAACCGTTGGGCTTCGCCCTTGGTCTTGAAGGTCTTGCGGAAGCGCTTGCCCTTGATCGGCTCTACATCGACTTTCCAGCGGCCATCGTCCGTTTGCTGGATCGCCATCAGATAGCGCGCCCCCACCTCACATGACGCTCTTGCAGCAGGTCTTTAATGTGCTTGTACAGGTCGCGCTCGCTCATATCCTTGGCGGCGTAGTGATCGCGGATGACCGGCCAGCAGTCCCATTGCTTCAAGGTCTCGAATGCTTTCTTAGCGCCCACTCGCTCCCGTGCCAGCAGGCTTACGAAGTTTCCCAGGAACAGCTCCACGTTCTTCCCCGAGAACCCCCGACTCGTCTTGTAGTACCGCTTGTACTCTGTCTCATCGACCAGGGAGTCGACCGGCAGATCGACCCGCGCATCGTCGCGCATCAGCGTCCAGATCGGATCGAAGTAGCCGGGCCGGGCGAGCAACTTGAACTGGCTCAGGCCATAGCGCCACAGGCCGTCGAGGTGTGCCGAGAACGCAGCGAAGGAGTCCGTATCGATGGCTTGGCCGGTCTTCACGTCTACCGAGCCGCTGGCGAACTGCTGGATGATCGAGTGGTGATAACGCAGCTCGACGCGCCACACGTCCTGGGCTGGGTTGTAGTTCTCCGGGTCCTTGGCATCGAACGAATCCCGACGACGCCAGACGCTTTCCCAGTAGTCGAGCTTGTCCGTTGCGCGGGCCTGCTCGGTCTTGTTGTAGATGCAGAGCTGGACGCCACCAGCGGAGCCGAACATCGACGTTTCCCCACGACCGTAGACGCTGGACTTCGTCGCCCACTCCACCTGATTGATGCCCGAGATATCCCGGTGTGTTCTGGCCCGACAGTGCAGACGGGCTACCAGATCCACCGGCGGTTTCCAGCCTTGCAGGTCCAGGGCGAGGTGGACGGCACACTGGTTACGCTCGCGGTGCGTCATCACGGCTGCGGCGTAGTAGTCCATCCGTTCTTGCAGGCGTTCCGGCGACAGCGCGTCAATGGCGTGCGGTGACACTTCGATTTTCAGGTGCGGGCCGATCTGTTCGAGCTTCGCGTTGAAGTTCTTGATCAGCAGCACGAAGCCAAGATCAGCGTTCTGCAGCTTGTACTGGTAGCCCGAGTCCCGGCCCACTCGCCCCGAGTGCCAGATCTCCCCGGCGAACTCGACCATCGCGCCCGGCTTCTCGAACAGCGCCATGATCTCGGGGCGGATCAGCCCGCGGTACAGCTGGCGGACCGTATCGACGCCGCAGCGCAGCAAACGGACCTTGGACAGATCGACGATTGCCGCCGTGCCCGGATCTACGAACAGACGCCCGTTGCGATCTTCACGGGCAAGCATGTCCAGACGGAGAAAATCTTTTGGTTTGGCCATTTGGTTTCACTTCCTAATGCTGATTAATGCGGTTCTCAACCTTCGTTTATCTGACGTGTTACAGGGACGTCAGCGAGGCGGCGCGCGCACGCCGGCACAGGCGACGCGCTCGCTCCGCTCGGCGTAGAGCTGTGCAGCCGTGCGCGCGCCATAGAGCTTTAATGCGGTAACCGGATCGATAAAAAGGTCGGTCGGATCTTCAGGACAGGTTTGTTCCTGGATGAAGGTCATCAGGTGGGGACGTTGGGGCGGCGGAGTGCTGGTCCAGGCGAGGTAGAGCGCGAGGCTGGCCAGCGCGAGCAGGTGCGGAAGTTTGAGATCGGCGCGGCGCGCGAGGACGAATAACACCAAGGGCGCCGCCCTTGTCATCCCGCTCTTGCCGCCGAGGGCTCGGGAGCGTGGGGTGGAAAAGCTACCCCACACTCCCCGCGTTAGGCTGTTCATGAGCGTGCAGGGTCAAGGGTGCGCTGCGCCCGTGCTTCCGTTCGACGGGACGGTGAAGCTGTCCCGACGAGCCGGGAGCGCGGCCCCTGACCTCCCGGCATTAGGGAGGGCAATGCGGTCCAGTACGTTGCCGGAACCATGCCGGTCGCGGTGCCGCATCACCCTGATGGTGAGAATGTCCATGAACGGGATCTCGCTCGGCGTGCGCCCGTCACTGGTGAAGCTCATCGCCATGAAGTACGGATAATCCCAGACGCCTTCCTTCTCCAGCACCACACCGACGATGTGCACGCAGCACCAGTAAGGCGGCTCATCTTCATCCATGTACAGCTCCATCAGCACGGACTCGCCGATGTAGGACATGGCGGCTTGGGTATCCAGGGTGATGCCGGGCTTACGCATGGCTGTAGTCTCCTTCCTTGAACTCCTTTTTGCCTTTCTTCAGGTCGGCCCGCAGGCGCGCGAGGTTGACCATTCGGAAGTCCGCGAGGCGCATCGTCGGGATGGTGCCGGTGGCGGCCCAGTCGGCGGCCTCTTCGACGGAAACCCCGCTCATTTCGGCGAAGGTCTTGAGGCTGCACAGGTCGAGGCTGTCGTCTGCCTTGCTCATAGCGTCCACTCCTGTTCGAGAAGCTGCTGATGCAGCAGGGCCACGTTGACCATCGTGCGCTTGCCTACCTTCTGCGACGGCAGGTAGCCGCGCTCCAACCAGGTGCGTACCACGATGGGTTCGTCGCCCATGCCGATCCACTCGGCGAACTTCGGCCACGGCATCAGGGGCGGGGCGCCGTGCAGCTTTTGCGGGTCAAAACCTTCCGTATCCATCCGCTTTACTCCACTATGCTCTGCTACATCTCCCCAGCGGCAACTGGGAAACTATTAACCACGGAGTAATTATTTACCATCTATTGGTGATGGTCAATAATTTCCCAATGATGATCGTCTATCGAATGACAGCGGCTGATAGGGCTAGGCTTCTTCTCAAGAAGCTAGGGCCGAAAAAAACGAGCGAGCACGGCGGGGACTACGAGCGCTGGAGAAGCGTCAGTAAGGGAGTGGTGCGAGTAAGCACAGAGGAGATAGACGTACTGGTGAAGATCTTCCCCCAGTACGCTCTTTGGCTGGCAAGTGGGCAGATCGCCCCAGAGGTAGGCCAGACCAGCCCCGATTACGACGAAGCCAACCGAAACTTGAGCCAACCCAGCGCGGGATAGCAATCACACGGAAAGTAGCTAGGCGATGGTATGCCCGAGCGCAAGGAATCAAGTTGAGAGGGTAACGCTCATTCGTCGAGGAGCAGTTTATAATCGGCCTAAAGGGATGGAGTATTTTTATAAACTTTATAATTATTATAGAGAATTCGTTGAGCGCCAAACTCAGGTATCATTTGAGAAAAAGACGCTTCTAACTTAAAATTAATTTTTTATTCAATTTGATCAGTTTTATTCTGAAATACCCTCGGTATTATCTTTCGTTCTTTTTACTACCGTCATTAATTTGTTTGGCAACTAGGTAGAGATTTACTCCCCAGTAGGCCAACTTCACTATTTCAGTGGTAAATTGAACTGAGCTAACGGGGTCAACTGTTATGCAGACCGCGATAACAAAGCTCATAGTTAACATAGAGTTTCCTTCTTGAGACTAGGCAGAGCCGCTTAGTACCAAGAGGGTTGAATACCTAAAGAGCTAATCTCCTTAGCGGATACTATATTACCCTGCCAGCTAAGAGCAGGAGTTTGCCTCCGGTAAATGGTCAAGCTACACCGGAAAATGTATACATAATGGCGGGCAGTCGGCATCCCATGTATGTATTCGGAGCCACATCTTAGCCATCAAGTCTTCAGTGTATTGCCATGCTTACATTCAAATGCTTGCTTTTACTGAAGTAAAAATTCTCGATGCGCTTTTAAAGCCTGCGTTATCTAAATTGTTTGCGTAACCCTTAGCGCCTTTTTCCGAAAATGCCTCCTGTAGTTTCAAAAGCGTGCCCTCGGGGTCTTTATCATTTTTAATTGCCACAGTCATGGCCTGCGCCAACATATACTCTAGTGCACTGACATGTTCCACTAGTTCGGCTATTCGGCCTGTTTGAGCGTTGAGAGTCTGAACTACTTCAACGGGGATATTCATGTCTTTTTCCCTCCTGATTAAGAACTGTTGGGCGCGCTGCACCGTGCAGAAAATCGACCCACTCAAATAAGACAAGGCACGGTAATGGCCAGACGCTACTAGCTAGCCTGAAAACTGTCCAGACTCATGTCGAAAAACTGTCGAAATCACTGCTGATTAACGCGGTACAATGCGGGCAATACGGGGCGGCAGGCCCAATAATGCCGGGCTTTGCATGTCAATGCGGAGCAAAAAGTGGGGTTCAAATCCCCCCGGCCCACCAAACACAAAGCCCCGAGAATCGAAAGATTCTCGGGGCTTTTTCTTTGCCGTGTCGAAAGCTTAGCGAAGACGCTCAGGCCGCTATTGTCGACGGTTTCAACCGCGATCTAGCCGCAGGCAGCATGCTTGGACGCAAGATGTGCCAGCTCTGGCCCTACTCCAATCAGTCCTACCGTCGTATCCCAGCTCACCGCAACCCCGACTGTTTCTAGCTAGCAACTCACCCATATATCGCCGGCTCCCGATAATGCCGCGCACACGCCTCGCCGTTCGCGCGGAACAGGTGGCACTTGTCGGCCTTGAGGCCGGCGGCAAAGGTTTCGCCTTCGGTGACGCGCAGGTTGCCGTCGACGCAGAGGGTGATGACGTCCTGCAGGCGTTCGAGCGTGAGGTACAGCAGGTTGTACTGGCCCAGACGCTCGGCGACGGTGATCTGGCCGTGGAAGGTGAAATCGGCCTGATCCGGCATGACGAAGTGCTCAGGACGGATGCCGAGGGTGAGCGAGTCGCCAGCGCTGACGGCGCTGCCATCCACCGGCAGGGTCAGTGGATAGCCGCTGGGCAGTTCCACGGTGACGGCTTCCGGGCCGGCGGAGATGGCCCGCACCTCGACGAAGTTCATCTGCGGCGAGCCGAGGAAGCCGGCGACGAAGCGGTTCTTCGGGTAGTGGTACAGGTGCAGCGGCTGGCCGACCTGGGCGATCTCGCCGGCGTTGAGTACGACGATCTTGTCGGCCAGGGTCATGGCTTCGACCTGGTCGTGGGTCACGTAGATCATGGTGGAGCGGATGCGCTGGTGCAGGCGGGCGATCTCGATGCGCATCTGCACGCGGAGGAAGGCGTCGAGGTTCGACAGCGGTTCGTCGAACAGGAACACCTTCGGCTCGCGGACCATGGTGCGGCCGATGGCGACGCGCTGGCGCTGACCGCCGGAAAGGTCCTTGGGTTTGCGTTCGAGCAGCTTGTCGAGTTGCAGGATTTCCGCGACCGCCTCCACGCGGCGCGCGATCTCGCGCTTGTCGACGCTGGCGAGCTTGAGGCCGAAGGCCATGTTCTCGGCCACGGTCATGTGCGGATAGAGGGCGTAGGACTGAAAGACCATGCCCACCGAGCGATCCTTGGGTGGCAGGTCATTGACCCGCTGGTCGCCGATCAGCAGATCGCCCGAGGTGATGTCCTCCAGTCCGGCGATCAATCGCAGCAGGGTGGATTTGCCGCAACCGGATGGACCGACGAAGACGACGAACTCACCGTCCTCGATTTCCAGGTCGATATGCCGGGTGATCGGCGTACCGTCGTAGCTCTTGCAGATGTCGCGCAGCGTGACACTGGCCATCGTTGTTGTTCTCCGTTGGATGCCGCCATGCACTCTCTATTTGCAGCGGCGGGCTGGCCCACCGCTGCCAACTCGCTTAACCCTCGAGCCGCACGTAGCCGAAACCATGGGCCGGCAGCCGTGCCCATTGCCCATCGTATTCGGCGAAGCTCGCCGGCACGTCCACCAGCGGCACCGCCTGGAGAGGCAGCTCGTAGCTGCGCGGCAGATCGCCGAGGTTGAACAGGCACAGCCAGACCTCCCCCCCGAGCCGGCGCTCGAACACCAGCAGGGCGTCGTCATGGTAGACCATGCGGATATCGCCCTCGATCAGCAGACGCTGCTCGCGCCGCCAGCCGAGGAAGCGCCGGTAGCAGTTGAGCATCGAGTGCGGATCGGCTTCCTGCGCCGCCACGGAAAGCGAACGGTGCGAGTCGTCCACCGGCAACCACGGCTGGCTACCGGTAAAGCCGGCATGATGCGCCTCGCTCTGCCACGGCATCGGCGTGCGGCAGCCGTCGCGGCCCTTGAATTCCGGCCAGAAGGTAATGCCGTACGGATCGACCAGATCCTCGTAGCGCAGTTCCGCTTCCGGCAGGCCCAGCTCCTCGCCCTGATAGAGGCAGACACTGCCGCGCAGGGACAACAGCAGTGCCATCAGCAGCCGGCCGCGCTCCGGGTCGGGCCGGCCATTGAGGGCCCAGCGCGTCATAACCCGCACCACATCGTGGTTGCCCATGGACCAGCACGACCAGCCGTCCGCCAGTTCGCGCTCGATGCCCTCGACGGTATGCCGGATATAGGCCGGGCTGCACTGCTCGGTGAGCAGGTCGAACGAGTAGGCCATGTGCAGGGTGTCGCCGCCGCTGGTGTAGGCGGCCATGGTGCGCAAGGATTCGTCGCAGCCGATCTCGGCCACCGAGGAGGCACCGGGATAGCGCTGCAGCAAGGCACGCAGACGGCGGAGGAATTCCAGATTTTCCGGCCGCGTCTTGTCGTAGATATGCCGCTGGTAGGCGTAGGGGTTGTCCACCCGTACGCCGATGCTGCCTTCGCGGACCTCCGTGTTCGGCGGGTTGTCGCGCAGTTCGAGGTCGTGGAAGTAGAAGTTGGCGGCGTCCAGGCGGAAGCCGTCCACGCCGAGCTTGAGCCAGAACTCCATGTCATCGAGCAACTGATCCTGCACGGCCGGGCAGTGGAAGTTCAGGTCCGGTTGGCTGGAGAGGAAGTTGTGCAGGTAGTACTGCCGGCGCCGGCTGTCCCAGCTCCAGGCCGGGCCGCCGAATACCGACAGCCAGTTGTTCGGCACGCTGCCGTCCGGCTTGGGGTCGGCCCAGACGTACCAGTCGGCCTTGTCGTTGTCGCGGCTGGAGCGGCTCTCCACGAACCAGGGGTGCTGGTCCGAAGAATGATTGAGCACCTGGTCGATCAGCACGCGCATGCCGCGTTCGTGGCAGGCCTCGACCAGGCGGACGAAGTCATCTAGCGTGCCGAACAGCGGGTCGACGCCGCGGTAGTCCGCCACGTCGTAGCCGAAATCCTTCATCGGCGAGGTGAAGAAGGGTGACAGCCAGATGGCGTCGACGTTGAGGCTGGCGATGTAGTCCAGCTTGTGCAGCACGCCGGGCAGGTCGCCCACGCCGTCGCCGTTGCTGTCGAAGAAGCTGCGCGGGTAGACCTGATAGATCACCCCGCCGCGCCACCAGTTCTGAAGTTGCTCGGACATACCACGTACCTTGAGTGAGCGTGAAGACGGGGTCACTCTAGGTGCGGCAAGCGGTCGCAACATCCTCCGGCGGCGGGCTCCTGCAGGCGTAAGGGCCGGGCGTAGACGGTCCGCTGGCCGAGGGCGTAGACGGCAACAGCGAGCCGGTCAGCGCACCCGCGCCGGGTTGCCGACCACGGTGGCGCCGGCCGGCACGTCGCGGGTGACCACGCTGCCGGCACCGATCACCGCATCGTCGCCCACCGTCACACCCGGGAGGATGATCGCCCCGCCACCGACCCAGACGTTGCGACCGATATGGATCGGCCGACCGAACTCCACACCCGAACGACGCGCCTCGGGGTCACGCGGATGGTCGGCGGTGTAGAGCTGCACCGCCGGGCCGATCTGCGCACCGGCGCCGATGTGCACCTCGACCACATCGAGAATCACGCAGTTGAAATTGAGAAAGGCGCCTTCGCCCAGATGGATGTTGTAGCCGTAGTCGCAGTGGAACGGCGGACGGATCACCGCGCCGGCACCGACCGAGGCCAGCCGCTCGGCCAGCAGCGCCCGGCGCTCGTCTGGCGAGGCCGCCAGCGCCGCGTTGTAGCGCACCATCCAGGCCTTGGCCGCGGCCTGGTCGGCGAGGATTTCCGGGTCGCCGGGGCGGTACAGCTCGCCGGCCAGCATCTTCTGCTTTTCGCTCATCGTCATCGTGGCGCCTCCATCGCGGGAAGCCTCGAAGATGCCACAGACGGGCGCCGCTCTCCTCCTCCCCGGGCGTCCACTCGCGGGGAGGACGACCGGCGGTCAGCCAGACCAGCTAGTCGCCCTGGATCTTGCTCAGCAGGTCGCGCGCCAGCTGCACCGCCTCGCTGCGGTGGGTGATGTTGAGCTTCTGGTAGAGGCTGCGGATGTGCGTCTTGATGGTGGTGGGCGCGACGTTCAGGTGATCGGCGATCTGCTCGTTGGACTGCCCGGCGTGGATCAGGCTCAGCACCTGCCATTCACGCCGGGTCAGCGGCGAGCGGCGGATCAGCTCGGGCACGTCGGGGCGGTTGATGATGTCCTGGATAACCGCCTCGTCCAGGGTGATGCGGATGGCGCGGCTGAAGTCGCGCTGCTGCTGCGCCAGCTGGATCAGGCGCGTGGCGCGCTGGGCCTCCGGCTCGTCGAGGGTGCGCTCGTGCAACAGGCACTTGAGCATGCCGATGATCGGCTTGCCGACCCGCAGGAAGCTGCCAACGGCGCCGCTGCCACTGGCCAGGGTCATGGCTCGTTGCAGGTGATCCAGCGCCTGCTGGCGTTCTTCACGCAGCCAGTGCAGCTGCGCCAGAAGGATGTGGTTACGGTTGCGATCCATCACCAGGCCGTGGCGCTCGGCATCGGTCAGCAACTGGCGCAGGATCGGCAGCGCGCTGTCCAGCTGTCCCAGCGCCACGTGGGCACGGGCATGGTTGCGCGCATTGAGCTGGGAGAAGTGGTTGGCGCCGGCGCTGACCGGTGGCGCGCTGATCAGCCATTGACGAATCGCCTCGCGATCCTGGCTGGAATCCCAGTAGGCAAGCATCACCGCATGGGCATTGGCCAACCAGTCGATGTGGTAGCGGTCGTCGGCAAGCATCGTCTGCATCTGGCTGATGTAGTCGGCACAGGCGTTCTGCTGGCCGCGGGCGTAGGCGACGCCGGCCAGCAGTGCGTGGCTCTGCAGGCGCCAGCGCTGGTCGCCGAGCTCGTCGAGAATCTGGATGCCCTGCAGCGCGCACTGCTCGGCAGCATCCAGCTGGTGCCATTCCAGCAGCACCTGGCCGCGCACCCGGTAGATGAACTCGACGATCGGCGTGGCCTGCAGGTTCTGCTGCTCAATGTACTGGATGGCCCGTTCCTGCAGGGTATAGGCCTTCTGCAGGTGGCCCTGGGCGATGGCGATCTCCGATAGCTGGCCGAGGCTCCAGACCACCAGATGCGAGGCGTTGATCTCGCGGGCTCGGCGTTCGGCTTCCTCGTACTGCTTCTGCGCCTGCGGCAGTGCACCCTGGACGAAATGCACCTCGGCCAGGCCGGACATCGCCGCCACGCGCGAGGTGCGCATGATCAGCGGCTCGCAGGTCAGCGCCTCCTGGGCCAGGGCGATAGCGCGCTGCTCGTCGCCCTGGTTCATCGCCACCTGCGCGCGCACCGCGTTGAACTCGCAGACGATGCGCGCCCAGTCCTGATCCGAGCAGCTGCGCTGCAGGGCCAGTTCCGCGGCCTTGAACCAGCGCTCGACGTGATCGAACTGGTAGGAGTTCTGCGACACCCAGGCCTGCAGGAGCGTGAGCAGCGGCGAGCCGGCGATCACCGGTTCCGGCAGGGTTTCCAGGCATTGCTGCAGCAACCCGAGACGGCCTTGACGATAGAAGGCACGCCCGTGGCGCTGCAGGATTTCCGCGACCTGCTGCGGGTCGCCGGCCTGCACGGCATGGCGCGCTGCTTCCTCGGGCATGTTCTCGGCCAGCAGCGCGGAGGCCGCACGCAGGTGCAACTGGTTGACCCGCTGCGGCTGGTGGGTGCGCAGCTCGCCCTGCAGGAACACGGCGAACAACGGGTGATAGCTGTACCAGCGGCGCAGGCTGTCCAGCGGCTGGATAAACAGGCCGCCACGCTCGAGCCGTTCGAGCATCTCGCGGCCGTGACAGGCCTCGGTCAGACGATCGGCCAGGGCGGCGTCGAAGCGGTCGAGCAGGCAGGTCGCCTCGAGAAAACCGCGCAGATCCTCGGGCAGCCCCTCGATTACCTGTTCGCGCATGTAGTCGCGGATGTCCGGGTGGCCGAGCTGCAGGTTCTCCAGGAACAGGTCCATGCCACGGCTGGTCTGCACCTCCTGCAAGGCCAGCTGCAGCGCGCAGGGCCAGCCACCGATGCGGCGGTTGAGACGCTCGACCTGCTCGCGATTGATGCTGACCGGCACGCCCAGCTCCAGCAGCGCCTGCACTTCGTCATCCTCGAAGGCCAGCTGGCGCGCGTCGAGCAGCAGCAGCTGATGCTTGACCCGCAGCTCGGCGACACCCAGTTCGGGCAGGCGCCGGCTGCACACCAGCAGGGTCATCCAGCTCGGCATATGGCGCAGGAAGAAGCGCAGGCCGGCGATCAACTCGGCGTCGTGCAGCACCTCGAACTCGTCGAGCACGATCAGGATCGCCTCGTGCTCGCCCGGCAGTTCGGCCAGCAACTGGGTGAACAACGCATCCAGCGATACCCGGCCCTGCTCGGCCAGCGCCACTGCCAGCGGACAGCCGGCGTCCAGCTGACGGTCCAGCGCCTGGGTCAGGTAGCGGCCGAACTGCAGCCCCAGGTTGTCGCTGGCATGCAGCTGGAACCAGGCGATGCGGCCGTCGAAGGCCCGCGCCCACTGCGCCGCCAGGGTGGTCTTGCCGAAACCGCTGGCGGCATGCAGCACCGCCAGGCGCACCTGCGGCAGGCGCTGCTGCCACTCGTCCAGGCGCGGCCGTTCGAGCAGGCCCGGCGGCAGCATGGGGATCGCCAGCTTGGTGGGGATCAATGGCAGCAGTGGTGGCATCGCGGCATTCATGGACGGTTCCCTGTTCTTGTTCTTGTCATGGTCTGGCGCACCGGTTCGCACCGCTCCCGCTCCCCGGTCTCGCGCCTCGTTTCAACTCACACGTCAGCCCTTCACCCCGCCGGCGGTGAGGCCACCGACGATCCACTTCTGGCAATAGAGGAACACGGCGGTGATGGGCAGCCCGGAGAGTACCGCGGCGGCGGCGAAGTCGCCCCACAGGTAGTTCTGCGGATAGAGGTACTGCTGCGCGCCGACCGAGAGGGTGAGCTTGTCCACGTCCATCAGCAGTACCGAGGCGATGGGGTACTCGGTGACGCTGGTGATGAAGGCCAGGATGAACACCACCGCCAGGATCGGTACGCTCATCGGCAGCAGGATATGGAAGAACGCCTGCCAGGTGGTCGCGCCATCGACGATAGCGGCCTCCTCCAGCGAGGCATCGATGCTCTCGAAGTAACCCTTGATGGTCCAGATATGCAGCGCCATGCCGCCCAGCGAAGCGACGATCACCGCGCCGTGGCTGTTCACCCCGAGCCAGCTGACGTGCTGGCCGAGCTGGTCAAACAGCGCGTAGATGGCCACCAGCGAGAGCACCGGCGGGAACATCTGGAAGATCAGCATGCTCTTCAGAATCGGCGCCTTGCCGCCGAAACGCATGCGCGCGAAGGCGTAGGCGCTGGTGGTCGACAGGAGCAGGATCAGCACCGAGCTGGCCAGCGCGATCTTCACCGAATTCCACAGCCACAACAGCACCGGGAACGGCGGCTGGGTGACGCTGCCATCCTCATGGGTGTAGGGGATGCCGAGGGCCAGCGACCAGTGCTCCAGGGTCGGGCTCTCGGGGAACAGGCTGCCGGTGGCGAAGTTGCCTTCGCGGAAGGAAATCGAGATCACCATCAGCAGCGGAAAGAGGATCACCGCCACGAACGCCAGCAGCGCCGCGTGGGTTGCCCACAGCCGGTAACGAGCGGATCTGGGTTGCACCATGGCCATGTGGGTCTCCTTATACCTTCACTTTCGAGAGTTTGAGGTTGAGCAGCGCCATGGCGCCCACCAGCAGGAAGATCATAGTGGCAATCGCCGCGGCCAGGGCAAAGTCCTGCCCGGAATCCTGGAAGGCGATGCGGTAGGTGTAGCTCACCAGCAGGTCCGTGGTGCCGGCCGGCGTGGTCGCACCGATGATGTCCGGGCCACCGCGGGTCAACAGGGTGATGAGCACGAAGTTGTTGAAGTTGAAGGCGAAGCTTGCGATCAGCAGCGGCATCAGCGGCTTGATCAGCTGCGGCAGGGTGATGCGCAGCAGGTTGTCCAGCGGACTGGCGCCGTCGATGGCTGAAGCCTCGTACTGATCCCGCGGGATGGCCTGCAGGAGACCCATGCACAGCAACAGCATGTAGGGGTAGCCGAGCCAGGTATTGACGATGAGGATCATCGTGCGCGCCAGGGCCGGGTCGCTGAACCAGTCCGGGCGCATGCCGAACAGACTGTCGAGCAGCAGGTTGATCTCGCCGAAGTTCTGGTTGAACAGGCCGCGGAACACCAGAATGGAAATGAATGCCGGCACCGCATACGGCAGGATCAGCATCAGCCGGTAGAACGCCTTGCCGCGCACCAGCTCCCATTGCAGCAGGCTGGCCAGCACCAGGCCGACCGCGAGGGTGAAGACCACCGTGAGGCCGGCGAAGGCGAAGGTCCAGGCGAATATCTGCATGAAGGGTTCGCGGATGCTCGGTTCGGTCAGCACCCGGGAAAAGTTGGCGAAGCCGGTGAACACGGTAAAGCCCGGTGGCACCGCCTTGCCCGCCTCGTCGACATAGAAGCCTCGCTCCATGTCGGCGGTCAGCCGCGCGCCACTGCGGGTGTCGACCAGAACGCCGGGGCCATCCTGACGATAGACGGGTTGCACGGCGGCGACTTCACGCAATCCGTACAGGCGCAGCAGGCTGCCATCCGGCACCTGCATCACCCATTGCTCCAGGGCCTTGCGCCGCTGGATCACCTCGCGCAACGCCAGCGCATCGCCCAGCCCCTCGACGCTTTCGGCCGGCTGCAGGAGCAGCGGCGATTCGGCGTCAGGCTCGCCGGTCAACGGCGGGCTGACGAACACGCCCTGCTCGCCCTTGTCGATGCGCAGGCGCTCGCCCTCCGGGCTCGGGTGCAGACTGAAGCGGAAGCGCTCGCCAGCCAGGTAGGTCTGGCTCAGGTGATATTGCTCGACCTGGGCCTGACTCAGCAGATTGGTGCCACTGTAGTTGGTGAAGCCAATGCCCACCGTATAGAGCAGTGGAAAGATCACGAAAACCAGCATGCCCGCCACCGACGGGAAGATGTAGCGCTGCGCGTACATGCGCCGGTTGATGAACAGATAGCTGGCGATGCCGGTGACCACCAGCCCGAGCAGAGCGAAGGCCATCTGCTTCTGGACGTAGAGCGCGACCACCAGATACAGCGCGAAGGCGTTGAAGGCCAGCCAAAGCAGCCAGCGCAGGCCGGTGGTCAGGGAGCGGGGCAGGCCCCGGAAAGTCGAACGGGTCATGGCAGGGCTGGGCAACTCGGCACGGGCATTCACGGGAGAAGAACCTTTATGAACGGAGCTTAGTCTGCCGGCGCGCCTGTACAGGCGGCCGGCGAGCGGCTCAACGGGTGATGCGCTTGGCGGCATCGTCCAGGGCGGCGTCGACATCCTGTCGACCGGAAGAGATGTTGGTCAGCGCGGCAGCCATGGCCGACCAGAACGCCCCCATCTCCGGCACGTTGGGCATCGGCTCGCCCATCTGGGCGTTCTCGAAGGTCGCCTTGATGTGCGGGTTGGCGGACAGCTCTTCCATGTAGGCGGTGTTGGCCACGGCGCCCAGCGGCACGTCGGCATTCACCGTCTTCAGACCCTCGACCTGCAGCAGGTAGTTCTCGAGGAATTCCACGGCCAGGTCCTTGTTCGGGCTGGCCGCGTTGAGCAGCGCGGCGGCGACACCGACGAAGGGCTTGCTCGGCTCGCCATCGACCGCCGGGATCGGTGCCACGCCGAAGTCGATACCGCTTTTCTCGATGTTCGACCAGGCCCAGGGGCCGCTGATCATCATCGCGGAATCACCTTTGTTGAAGGCTGCCTCGGCCACGCTGTAGTCGGCACCCTTGGGCATCACGCCCTTGTCGATCAAGTCGCGCAGCACCTGTGCACCGGCCTTGGCGCCGGCGTTGTTCACCCCGGTGGATTTGACGTTGTAGCCGCCGTCGGTCTGCTCGAACACATAGCCGCCCTTGGCCGACAGCAGCGGCCAGGTGAAGTAGGTGTTGTTGTAGTCCCAGAGGATAGCGCGCTTGCCCTGGGCGGCGAGCTTCTCGTTCAGCGCCAGGACGTCGTCGAAGCTCTTGGGCGGGGTGTCGACCAGGGCCTTGTTGTAGATCAGGCCGATGGTTTCCACCGAGATCGGGTAGCCCCACAGCTTGTTGTCGTAGGTCACCGCCTGCCAGGCGAAGTCGGCGATGCCCGACTTGGTCTCGGCGCTGGGGGTGACGGGGGTGAGCAGGCCGCTCTTGGCCCACTCGCCGATACGGTCGTGGGCCCAGATGAAGATGTCCGGGCCGTTGCCGGTGGCCGCCGCCTGCTGGAACTTGTCGGTGGCGCTGTCCGGGTGAGCCACCTCGACCGGGATGCCGGTCTCGGCGGTGAACCGCTTGCCGACCTCGGCCAGGCCCTTGTAACCCTTGTCGCCGTTGATCCAGACGACCAGCTTGCCTTCTTCGATCGCTGCCAGCGCCGGCAGCGGCAGGCTGAAGGTGGCCGCCAGGCCGACAGTGGCGATACACCAGAATTTCTTGTTCATGCTTCGCTTTCCTCGTGGCTTCTTATTAGTTGTTCCACCTGCTGCCGGCCTGAGGCTCTGACAGTCGTTCCATCCTCGGCATGTCCTGCGCCAAGTGCATCCTCCTCCTCTAGGGGGCGAAGGGCGTAGAAGCGGGGCGTAGATTGCCGCTGGCGACATCGCAAAATACGCTGCCAAGCCTAGCGCTTACGCCTGTTGCGGGCCGCCGATGCGCAGTCAAATGCAGCGAAATCATCATGGAGCCGCCTCGATGCCTGCCAATCTCTCGTTCGACCTGCTGCTAGCCCGCGTGGAGCCGGATACTCGCCGCACCAGCCACGCACCAGGCACAGACAGCTGCCACCGCAACGAAGTGCCGCAAGCCGGTGAGCGCGGCGAGGCACGCCGCCGATGAGCGCTGCCTCGCTGAGCGCTTGGGCGCGGCGCCAGACCCAGCTCACCTTTCTCGCCAGCGGCACCGAATTTCGTCTGGGCCGTGCCGAGGATTGCCCGCTGCCACCGGCCGCGCTGGCCGCCGTCAGCGGCGATGAGCCCTGGGTGCGCGCCTGCCTCGATGATGGGCTAACGGCTCGCGTCTACCGCCTCCGGCTGGCTGGCCGCGACTGGGCGCTCAAGGTTGCCCGCCGCCCCTGTCGGGTGCAGAACCCCGACGGCCAGACGAGCTTTCTCAACGAACTGCAGCGCCGCCGCGACTTCGCCCGCTTGATGCGCACGCCGGAACAGGCCGAGCGTCTGGCCGGCATCGTGCCGACGCAATACGCCTCGCTGCAGCAGGGCATCATCCTCTCGCCGTGGGTCGAAGGCCGACGCATCGAGCGCTGGGACGAGCGTCAGCTCACCGAGCTGTTCGACCTGCTGATCGCCCTGCTGCTCGCCGGCCTGTTCGAGTGGGACCTAGCCGCCGGCAACACGCTGGACGACGGGCGCATCCGCCTGTTCGATTTCGGCTACCTCTACCCCTTCGACCCACTGCGCCAGTACAACAGCGACGGCCTGGCCTCACCGGGCTTCCACGTCGCCGAACGCTTCGAGACGCGGCAGCTGTTCGCCTGCCTGCTGCGGCTGGAGCGCGAGAGCGAGGCGCAGGCACTGGCCGATTTCGAGCTGGAGAAACGCATCGCGCTGGATGCCTACCAGCGCCTGCAGCAAGAACTCGCCGCCCGCGGCGCCAGCCAAGGGGTGCTGGACTGGCTGGACGACATCATGCGTCGCTGGCGCGCGGCGCTGACCGGCAATCTGGGCGCGCTGTACCTGCAGGAGGCCTGGCGCTCGCACTGGCTGGACGTGAAGGACGACCTCAGCGGGCAGAGCTGCACGCCGCTGACCCTGCAGCGTCTGGCCTGGCTCAGAGACAAAGCCACCACCCAGCATGCCGAGCTGCTCGCCGGCGGTGCGCTGGCCAACGAACGACGGCCCGACCGCGAGGCGCTGCTCGACGACCTGCGCCAGGCCGAAGCGCAGGCGATTCGCTGGCAGCTGCGCGATACGCAGAGCGCCGAAGGGGTGTGAGCGGTGCGCAGATTGCGCCCCGGCGGAAAGGTATTGCGGCGGTGGGCTGAAGCCCACCACAACGGCCCCGGAAACAGCCGCGACCTTATCCACAACCCGCCGCTGCGCCCATGAGGCCCAAAAAAGCCCGCCTCCTATCGGCGAGGCGGGCCATCGCTACCGCTTAAGGCTAGAACCGCCCGGCCGTGGTGGCACCTTCGCTCGGCGTCAGGCTGTTGTTCGCCCCGCTCTGCCATTGCCGCACCTGGGTGGCGTTGGCCTCGTTGCGGATCAGGCATTTCCATTCCACCGTCTGCCCGGCCGGCACGGCGATACGGCCCTTCCAGGTCGGATAGCTGCTGGTGTCGGTCAGCCGTGCCGCGGAGGCCGGGCTCCAGTTGCCGAGCTGGCTGACGTTGCCTACCGCGTAGACGCTGTCACCGGGTTGCGTCACGCCGTTGTCGCAGCGGAAGCTCACATTGACCAGACCTCCCTTGCCACCGTCATTCCCGCCACCATTGCCGGTGCCGCTGCGCCATACGCGCACCTGGCCATTGCTGGTATTGACTGCTTCGCTGAAGCTGCCGCTGGCGACCTGGCCGGGATTGCCCAGGTCGGAGTTGAGCGCCACCACCAGGGTCTGCTGGCTGCCGGTCACCGTGGCGACCAGGCCACTGAAGCCGCTGTGGAAGCTGATCGCCGAATCGGCGCGCACGCCGGCGGTGCGCCGCACCTGGATCAGTTGGCGGATGAAGTCGCGGTAGCCCCAGTCGTACATGTGCGACCAGTACACCACCGGCGTGCCGGGGCTGGTGAGGATGTAGGCGTAGGCCTGGCGGATCAGCCCGTCCTGCAGTGCCCAGTGGTGTTGCCCACCGTTCTGCCCGGGTGAGTAGCCGGTGTCGTGGTTGTCGACGAAGGTCACCGCCACCTCGCGCCAGCGCGGATCGGGGTTGCCGTTCAGGCCGTGCTTCCAGTCGGCGACCGAGCCGTTCTGCATGCGCTCCTTGAGAGCGAAGTCGAACACCGGGCATTTGGCCCGGTCGGACCAGTCCTTGATGATTTGCTGCCAACTGGCGGTGTTGCGCCAGTCCCAGCTCGGATATTCAGAGGGGCCTTTCCACAGCTCGCCGACGCAGAAGCTGCTGTCGGCGCTGTCGCTCATCCAGCTGTCGACCCGCTCGGGCGCGTAGCCGCGCACGAAATCGAAACGAAAGCCGCCAGCGCCGTACTGACCGCGCAGGTTGGCGAGTTCGTCGCGGAACATGCCGTAGACCTGCGGATGACTGGTATTGAGGTCCGCATCGCCGCCGATGAAGCGGTCGCCGTCGTCGCAGTCATTGGGGTAGTTGCCCGGGTCGGCGCAGTCGTTGCGCCAGAAGCCCTGGCCGGCCGGCAGGTTGATTTCCTTGTTCGGGTAGCCGCGGTTCATGTGGTTGGGCACCACGTCGTAGAGCACCTTCACCCCGGCACCGCCGAGCGCGCCGGCGGCCTGGCGCAGCTGGACGTCGCTGCCGTAGCGGCCGTTCTTGTTGAAGTCGTGCCAGAAGTAGCCCTCACCGCCGCCGGACTTGCTGCCGTCGCTCCAGCTGGAGAAGTCACGCCAGGGCACCGGCATCCAGATTGCCGAGAAGCCGTCGGCGGCGATGGTCGCGGCCTGCTGGCGGAGGATGTTGTACCAGTCGTTCGGCGCCTCGCGGACGACGTTCCAGTGGAAGCCCTGGAGGATGATTTCGTCGCCGCCGTGGTAGCGCACGGCGTTGGGGCTTTTGCCGGTCTGGTCGGCCATTGCCGGCAACGGCAGCAGGATTGCCGCCAATACGGCGGCACGCAGGATGTGGCTCATCGCAATACTCCGGTTCTTGTGCTTGTACGGGTAGCCGACGGCAGAGCCGCCGGACGAGGATGAACGCCGGTCGGAGCATCGACCGGCCCGCGCAGGCTGCTCCTGCACGCCACCGTCACCAACCTCCCCCGCCGAGTTGCCGGCGGCGTAGTGGCCAGGCCGAAGGCGGCTGGCAATCATCTGCGCCCCTCTCGTCCCAGCCCCACCCCGGGGATTACGCCGCTCTCATCCTGATTACGCCCTGGCGCTGCGCCAGCGAAATCCGCGCCGCGGAGGATGCCGCCCCCGGTGCCATCCCCGAGGCTTTCGCCACCGCGCTGCACCGCCACCGGCCGACAGCGAAGGCGTGAACGTTCGGCATTAACAAGAAAAACAAGGACCTCGTCATGAAGCACACCGCGCACCCCAGCTTTGTTCTCAAACCCGCCTGCCTGCTCGCCGCCCTGCTGGTCGGCGGCCCGGCCCTGGCGGTCGATTTCCACGGTTACCTGCGTTCGGGCGTCGGCGCCACGGCCGGCGGCGGCGATCAGGCCTGCTTCCAGGCCGCTGGCGCACCGGCGAAATATCGCCTGGGCAACGAATGCGAAACCTACGCCGAGATCGGCCTCGGCCAGGAGGTGTGGAGCGAAGGCAACCGCAGCTTCTACGTCGACAGCATGATCGCCTACCGCTCTGATCAGGGTAACGACTGGGAAGCCGGCGGCACCGATACCGACGGCGACGAGAACAACCCGTTCGACGAGGCCGGCACCACCTCCATCCGCCAGTTCCACGTGATCGGCAAGAACCTGATCCCGAGCCTGCCGGGCGCGGCGATCTGGGCCGGCAAGCGCTACTACAAGCGCCACGACGTGCACATCAACGACTACTACTACTGGGATGTCTCCGGCCCCGGCGCCGGTATCGAAGACATCGACCTGGGCTTCGCCAAGGCCAGCGTGGCGTGGATTCGCAACACCGACGGCGACTGGGTCTACCAGGGCTCGGGCACCGGCACCAACCTGGCCAACGACACCCTCGATTTCCGCCTCGGCGGGATCGACGTCAACCCGGGCGGCAAGCTGGAGATCGGCTACGACTACGGCAAGGCCAACCTCACCGACGAGCAGGAACGCGACCCCGGCTACGAGGACCAGAAGGGCCATCTGGTCACCCTCGAGCACACCCAGAGCAACTGGTTCGGCGGCTACAACAAGCTCGCCCTGCAATACGGCACCGACGGCATCATCGGCAGCAGCGGGCGCAACAGCACCGGTAACAGCGACGGCAAGATGTTCCGCCTGGTCAACCAGGGCGTGGTCGGCCTGAGCGACAACATCGAGATGATGTACGTGCAGATCTACGAGGACCGCGACTTCGACAACGACTCCGGGCAGACCTGGGCCAGCTTCGGCGTGCGCCCGGTGTACAAGTGGAGCGACGTGATGAGTACCGCACTGGAGTTCGGCTACGACCGTGTCGATCCGCAGGCCGACGGCGAACGCACCCGCGACCTGAAGAAACTCACCCTGGCCCAGCAGTGGTCGGCCGGCAACAGCTTCTGGGCGCGCCCGCAGATCCGCGTGTTCGCTACCTACGCGCAGTGGGACGGCGGCCGTTACCAGGCGGCCAGCGAATCCATCGACGCCGGTGACGACGACGGCATCACCTTCGGCGTGCAGGCCGAGGCCTGGTGGTAAATCGCGGCTGAACGCCGTTGCAGGCCACGCCAACCTTTCCGCTCCCACCGTCCAGACGGTGCGTTTTGCCCCGGCTCTGGCAGGTCGGGGCATTTTTTATCCGGAGAACCGCCATGCATCCTTTATCTCTTCTCGCCGCCGGGCTGATCGCCCTGGCGCTCGCCGGCTGCGGCAGCGAGCCGCTGCGCCGGGTCGACGCCCTCGCCGCCAGCCCCGCGCCGCTGCAAGGCTCGGTCGAACAGGCGCGCGCCGCGCTGGCCGCCGCGCCGATCTGCTGCAGCCGTCTCGACCAGCTGCCGTTCGAACCGCTCGAAGCCGGTTTCGCCGGTGACGTACTGATCGACAGCCAGGCGCCGGCCTACCGCTTTGAGACCGGCAAGAGCTTCCTGCGCGCCTTCAAGCTGCCGGCCGGAGGCCCGTCATTCGAAATCCGTCTCTACAGCCAGGCCGGCAGCAGCGTGCTGGCACCCAACGCCATGCTGCTCGACAGCCGCATGCGCCCGACCCGCCTGCTGGATGCCGACGACTTCGTCTACGTGCCGCCGACCGGGCTCAAGGGCGACAGTCTGGACGCGCGCCTGCGCATCGACCGTTCGCAGCCCGAGCACCCGGGCAACGAGCGCTATCTGATCCTCTACACCAGCGAGGCGCAGATGGCCGGGCAGACTGTGCTGCAGCACCCGGCCAAGGCCTACGCCAAGGCGTTGGGCAACGAACCGCCGAGCATCCCCGACCCGGTGGCGCAGCATTCGCCGGTGGGTGTGATCAAGCTGGTGATAATCCCCGACAGCGCCGCCAATTCGACCGCCAAGGGCTATGTGCCGGGTTACAGCATCGGCCAGGAGATGGGCAACGAACTGCCCCGCGTGACGGCACCGGCGGTGCTGCCGGAAACCTCGGCCTACTACCGCCAGGCGATCGATGCCGCGCTGGCGCAGAAGGATCTCGAGCGCGCGCTGCGTCTGGCCGACGAAGCGGCACGGGTGGGTGACAGCGCGGCGAAGCAGCACCTGCTCGAACGCATCGAGATTCGCTGATCGGTCAGCCGTCGCCGGCTGGGTAACAGTGCAAGGCCACAGCCGCCGGTAGCTGTGGCCTGACGTTCATTCGCCGCGGATGTACTGTTCGAGCTGCTGGATCAGGTTGTCCTGCTCGGCCATGGTTTCCTTGACCACGTCACCGATCGACAGCAGGCCGACGGTGCGGCCCTCGTCCAGCACCGGCAGGTGGCGCAGGTGCTTCTCGGTCATGATCTCCATGCACTCGCGGATGCTCTGACGCGGCTCCACGGTGATGACCTTGCTGGTCATGATGGCGCTGACCGGGGTGACGAACGAGGAGCGCCCCTGAAGCACTATCTTGCGCGCGTAATCGCGCTCGCTGACGATCCCCACCAACCGCCCCGAAGCATCGGCAATCGGCAGTGCACCGACGTTTTTCTCGGCCATCAGCTTGAGCGCGTCGAATACCGAATCCTCGGGGGCGATCATCACGATGCCTTGCGTCTGCTTGGCACCAATCACCTGCGCAACCGTTTTCATGGGACAGCTCCTTCCTGTTGGTTTTGACGGAAATGCGGCCCATGGCATCTCCGCTTCGAGCAAGCCTAAGGCAGAACATATAGCGTGGCCGCGAGCGCGGCAAAGCGTTTCCGCTCGCGCCGCGGCAAGCCTGTATGCAAATGCTTCCGCCGACTCAGGCGCTCAGCTTCAGACCGACCAGCCCGGCGAGCAGCAACAGCGCGCTGAGCAGTCGCGCCGGCGAGGCGCTTTCGCCAAAGATGACGATGCCCAACGCTACGGTGCCCAACGCACCGATGCCGACCCAAATCGCGTAGGCCGTACCGACCGGCAGCACCTGCATGGCGCGAGCGAGGAGGAAGAAGCTGCCAGCCATGGCCACGACGGTGAGCACGCTGGGCAGCGGACGGGTGAAACCTTCGGAAGCCTTGAGGCCAATGGCCCAGCCGACTTCCAGAAGGCCGGCAATGATCAGCATGATCCAGGCCGAATGCATGAGGATGACTCCATCAAAACGGCAGGGTCGTCCCCGCATGATCCGACACACCGGCGGGTCGTCCCGCGGCGAATGCGACCCTAGCACAGCGGCGCACGGTGTTGGGCCGTTCAAAGCGGCCGTTGACCGTTGGCATTAGCGGCGTGACTGCGGACGAACGAACATCGATCGATGGCGCTTTGGATCGGGGAAACGCCGACTCTCATCCCGGCGCAAATGCCATGCGGTGGATGGGTGAAGCGTCATCCACCCTACGAACCGCTCGCGTAGGGTGGAAAACTGCGAAGCATTTTCCACCATTGCCGGGCGAGGCCGACGCTGTCAGAAGATGTAGTCGGTGGTCAGGAAGCTCGACTGGCGGTCCCGAATGATCCGGTCGACCAGCTCCTTGTTGGCCTCGTTGAAGCGCGTCGCCACCAGGGTACGGATGGAGAACACGCGCAGGGCGTCATGTACCGACAGCGTGCCTTCGGCGGAATTCTTGCGACCATTGAACGGATAGCTGTCCGGCCCGCGCTGGCACTGGGCGTTGATGTTGATGCGCCCGACCTGGTTGACGAAGGCATCCACCAGCCGGCCCACCTGCGCCGGGTCGTTGCCGAAGATCGACAGCTGCTGGCCGTAGTCGGAGGCGGTGACGTAGTCGATCACCTCCTGCAGGTCGCGGTACGGCACCACCGGCACCAGCGGGCCGAACTGCTCTTCGTGATAGACACGCATGGTCGAATCCACCGGGCTCAGCACTGCCGGCTGGAAGAAGGTCTGGTGCGACTCGCCGCCGCCGGCGTTGATCACCCGCGCGCCCTTGGCCACGGCGTCTTCCAGCACCGCATGCAGGTAATCGGTCTTGCCCGGCTCCGGCAGCGGCGTCAGCGCCACGCCCGGCTCCCAGGGCATGCCCGCCTTGAGTGCGTTGACCCGCGCAGCGAAGCGTTCGAGGAAGCCATCGAGCACCGCCTCATGCACGAAGAGGATCTTCAGCGCGGTGCAGCGCTGGCCGTTGAACGACAGCGCGCCGGTCACCGCCTCCTCCACGGCATTGTCGAGATCGACCTGCGGCAGGACGATGCCCGGGTTCTTCGCATCCAGCCCCAGCGCGGCGCGCAGGCGGTGCGGACGCGGGTGCAGTTTCTTCAGGTCGGCGGCGCCCTTGTGCGTGCCGATAAAGGCGAACACGTCGACCTTGCCGCTGGCCATCAGCGCGCTGACCGTCTCGCGGCCGCGGCCGTAGATGACGTTGATGACCCCCGCCGGGAAGCTGTCGCGGAAGGCTTCGAGCAGCGGGCGGATCAGCAGTACGCCGAACTTGGCCGGTTTGAACACCACGGTGTTGCCCATGATCAGCGCCGGGATCAGCGTGGTGAAGGTTTCGTTCAGCGGGTAGTTGTACGGCCCCATGCACAGCGCCACGCCCATGGGCACGCGGCGGATCTGCCCGAGGGTGCCCTGCTCCAGCTCGAAGCGGCTGGAGCTGCGGTCCAGTTCCTTCAGCGCATGGATGGTGTCGACGATGTAGTCGCAGGTGCGGTCGAATTCCTTCTCCGAATCCTTGAGGTTCTTGCCGATTTCCCACATCAGCAATTTGACCACCGCCTCGCGCTGCTCGCGCATACGCGCCAGGAACGCCTCGACATGGGCGATACGCTCGGCCACGCGCATGGTCGGCCAGGCTCCGCGGCCGTTGTCGTAGGCCGCAACGGCGGCGTCCAGTGCAAGCAGCGCGGCGTCGGCATCCAGCAGCGGCGTGCTGCCCAGCACCACCTGACGCTCGCTGCCATCGGCCTCGCGCAGAAACACAGGGCTGCGAACTTCCGCCAGCGGGCCGTCCCAGTGCATCAACTCGCCATCGACCAGATAGTCGCGCTGCTCGACCGGAGCATCCGGCTGATAGGCAGCGGGAATCTCATCGAGACGGGGAAACAGGTCGGCAAGCGGGCGCGCAGTAGTCATGGAACCTCCAGGTAGCGAATCGGGGCGATCACGGCAGGCCCCACGCCCACCGCGATGGGTCGGACGGATTACAGCTCGCGCTGTTCGGCACGCTCGGCGCGCAGGTCGAAGTCGCGCGGCAGTTCGGCTGGCGCTGCGTCCAGTGGCTGCAGGGCCTGGCGCGTGGCGCTTTCGATGGCGGCCCAGTCGCCGGCACGTACGGCCTTGGCGTCGACCATCCAGGTGCCGCCGACGCACATCACGTTGGCCTGCGCCAGGTAGTCCCGGGCGTTGCGCGCGTTGATGCCACCGGTCGGGCAGAAACGGATATTGCCGAACGGCCCACCCAGCGCCTTGAGCGCGGCAACGCCGCCGCAGACCTCGGCCGGGAACAGCTTGAAGCGGCGGTAACCCAGGGCGTAGCCGAGCATGATTTCCGAGGCGCTGGCGACGCCCGGCAGCAGCGGCAACGGGCTATGCAGCGCGGCATCCAGCAGTTCGGCAGTGCTGCCCGGGGAGACGATGAATTGCGCCCCTGCAGCCTCAGCCTGCTCGAGCATGGCGGCATCCAGCACGGTGCCGGCACCGACGATCAGCTCGGGGCGCTGCTCGCGCAGCAGGCGGATGGCACTCAGGCCCAGCGCCGAGCGCAGGGTGATTTCCAGCACCTTGAGGCCACCGGCGGCCAGGGCGTCGGCCAGCGGCAGGATGTCCGCCTCTCGCTCGATGGTGATCACCGGGAGGATGCGCGCGGCACTGCACCACTGGTCGATCAGGGCGATCTTGTCGGTCATGCTGACCGCGCGGGTTTGGGTAGATGTCATAAAAGATTCCTTGCGGCCTCAGGGGCACCAGTAGATTTCGAGGGGACGGGCGAGGAAGGCGCGGATCGGCATCGCTTCATAGGATTCGCCGGCCAGGGCCTGGTTGAGCGTGGCCAGCTTGCCCGGGCCGTGCAGGGCAAGCAGGGTCAGCCGCGCGCTGGCCAGCAGCGCCAGGGACATGCTCAGGCGCTGGCGCGGGACGCTCGGCGCCTGCATCGGCAGGCAGCGCCGCGCACCACGCGGGTCGAGCGCCGCTTCCAGGTTCGGGCTGTCGGGAAACAGCGAGGCGGTGTGGCCGTCCTCGCCCATGCCCAGCACCAGCACGTCGATCGGCGGCAGTTCGGCCAATACGGCGTCGGCGCGTTCGGCGGCCTGCTCCAGGCTGGCCGCGCTCTGGTACAGGCCAACCAGGCGCGCCGCAGCGGCCGGCCCCTGCAGCAGATGGCGGCGCAACAGGCCTTCGTTGCTGTCGGGATGGCTGACCGGCACCCAGCGCTCGTCGGCGAGGCTGATGGTGACCTTGGCCCAGTCCAGTTCCTGCTGCGCCAGGCGCTCGAAGAACGCGATCGGGCTGCGGCCGCCGGACACCACCAGGGTCGCCGCACCGCGCTCGGCGATCGCACTGCGCAGGGCGTTGCTCACCGTCAGCGCCAGTTCGCCGGCCAGCTGGTCGGCGCTGCCGAGGCTGAAACCGAGGGTCTGCACAGGCAGATCGAGATTAGAGATCGTCATACCAACTCCTGCCGTCACGGCTGATCAGGGCAATCGAGGCAGCCGGTCCCCAGCTGCCTGCTGCGTAGGGTTTGGGGGGCGCGCCGACGCGTTGCCAGCCGTCGATCAGCTGGTCGCACCACCTCCAGGCGTATTCGATTTCGTCCTTGCGCACGAAGAGGTTCTGGTTGCCCTTCATCACTTCCAGCAGCAGACGCTCGTAGGCGTCCGGGATGCGCGGGCTCTTGTAGGTTTCCGAGAAATTCAGCTGCAGCGGGCCGCTGCGCAGCTGCATGCCCTTGTCCAGGCCCTGGTCCTTGGTCATCACCAGCAGCGAGATGCCCTCCTGCGGCTGCAGGCGGATGATCAGCTTGTTGCCGATCAGCTGGCGCTGCTCCGGGGCGAAGATGTAGTGCGGCGGCGCCTTGAAGTGGATGACGATCTGCGACAGCTTCTGCGGCATGCGCTTGCCGGTGCGCAGGTAGAACGGCACGCCGGCCCAGCGCCAGTTGCAGATCTCCGCGCGCAGGGCGACGAAGGTCTCGGTGTCGCTCTGGGTGTTGGAGTTTTCTTCCTCCAGATAACCCGGCACCTGGCGCCCGAGGATGCTGCCGGCCACGTACTGCCCGCGCACCAGCTGCTGACCGAGATGCTCCGGGGCGATGGGCGCCAGCGCCTTGAGCACCTTGACCTTCTCGTCGCGGATGCTGTCGGCCGAAAGGTCGCTGGGCGGGTCCATGGCGATCAGGCAGAGCAGCTGCAGCAGGTGGTTCTGGATCATGTCGCGCAGCTGGCCGGCCTGATCGAAGTAGCCCCAGCGGCCCTCGATGCCGACGGTTTCGGCGACGGTGATCTCCACATGGGAAATGTGGTTCTGGTTCCACTGCGTCTCGAACAGGCTGTTGGCAAAGCGCAGGGCGATGAGGTTCTGCACCGTGTCCTTGCCCAGGTAATGATCGATGCGATAGGTGCGGTCTTCCGGGAAGAAACGCGCCACCGCGTCATTCACCTCGCGGGACGACCCCAGGTCATGGCCGATGGGCTTTTCCAGCACGACGCGGGTGCGCTCGGCCAGCCCCGCCTCCGCCAGCCCGGCGCAGATCGCGCCGTAGACGGAAGCCGGCGTGGCGAAGAAGGCGACGATACGCTCGGCCTGGCCGGCCTTGTCCGCCAGCGCGGCGTAGTCCTCGCGGCGGCCGAACTCCATGCTCAGGTAGTCCAGCCGGGCCAGGAAGCGCTGCAGGGCGCTCTCGTCGAGCTCGCGTTCGGCCACATGCCGGCGCAGGTGCTCGGCAATCAGCGCCAGGTGCGTGGCCGGTTCGCCGCCGTCACGGGCCAGACCGAGGATGCGGGTGTCCGCCGGCAGCAGGCCGGCACGATCGAGCTGATAAAGCGCGGGAAACAGCTTGCGCAGGGCCAGGTCACCGAGGGCGCCGAACAGCGCCAGGGTGCAGGGTTCGACAGATAATGGCGTCATGATGTTTGTTCTTCTACTAAAACCGCCCTATGAATACACGGCAATGCTCGGTTATTCAAGTTCAATGTAGTAATAACAACAACATTTACCGTGAAACAAGATTCCTGTGGTCGCTCCGCACCCCGCTCAGTAGGATAGGTGACCCCTTTGGCAAGCCGCATCAGGACCGACATGGACCGCGTACACAACCTGCTCGAGCAGATCCAGCGCCGCCTCGAAGACCTCAACAAGGCCGAGCGCAAGGTCGCCGAAGTCATTCTGCGCAACCCGCAGCAGGCGACCCGCTTCAGCATCGCCACGCTGGCGCAGACCGCGCAGGTCAGCGAGCCCACGGTGAATCGCTTCTGTCGCTCGTTCGGCGTCAGCGGCTATCCGGAGCTGAAGATGCAGCTGGCGCAGAGCCTGGCCAGCGGCGCTGCCTACGTCAGCCAGGCGGTGGAGCCGGACGACGGCCCGGCGGAATACACCCGCAAGATCTTCGGCTCAGCCATCGCCTCGCTGGACAGCGCCTGCCAGAGCCTCGACCCGCAGCTGGTCAGCCGCGCCGTGGACCTGATGATCCAGGCCCGGCAGATCCACTTCTTCGGCCTCGGCGCCTCGGCCTCGGTGGCGCTGGATGCGCAGCACAAGTTCTTCCGCTTCAACCTGGCGGTGACCGCCCATTCGGACGTGCTGATGCAGCGCATGCTGGCCTCGGTGGCGCACACGGGCGACCTGTTCGTGATCATTTCCTACACCGGACGCACCCGCGAACTGGTGGAGGTGGCGCGCATCGCCCGGCAGAACGGCGCCTCGGTCCTCGGCCTGACCGCCGCCGGCTCGCCGCTGGCCCAGGCCAGTACGCTGAGTCTGAATATCCCGCTGCCCGAGGACACCGACATCTACATGCCGATGACCTCGCGCATCATCCAGCTCACCGTGCTCGACGTGCTCGCCACCGGCATGACCCTGCGCCGCGGCGTGGATTTCCAGCCGCATCTGCGCAAAGTGAAGGAAAGCCTGAATGCCAGCCGCTACCCGGCGGATGAAGAGCCGGGCTAAGAAAAACAGAACCAGCGCAAATGCGGGATGTTGCTATAACAACATCCCGCATCACGCCCTGCACAACCCCGTCAGCGCGCCAGCGCCTGCTCCAGCGCCACCCCGGCGCCTTCCAACCCCGGAAACTCAGCAGTCACCAGCCACACCGGCACCTCGCCGAGATAGCCACTCATGCAGCCCTTGCTGGTGAAACCGCGGGCGAAACCACTGGCGGCGAAGAAATCGGCGAAACGCGGCACCACGCCACCGACGATATACACCCCGCCCCGCGCGCCGAGCGTGAGCACGTTGTTGCCGGCGACGCGGCCGAGCCACACGCAGAACTGGTCCAGAGTCGCCACCGCCAGAGGATCGCCCGCCAGCGCGGCCGCGGTGACTTCAGCCGGCGACGCCAGTCGCGGCGTCAAACCGGCCAGGGCACAGACCGCACGGTAGAGCAGCAACAGGCCACCGCCACTGAGCACGTCCTCGGCACGCACATGGCCAAGCTGCGCGAACAGCATCTGCCACAGCGCCGCCTCGTGCGCATCCGCCACGGGCAGATCGACGTGCCCGCCCTCCCCCGGCAACGCACGCCAGCTGCCACCACCCAGGGGCATCAACGCGGCGACGCCCAGCCCGGTGCCCGGCCCGATGACCAGCGCCGGCGCGTCGGGCTCGGCGACGCCAGAGAGGATCGTACGGCGCTCCGCCTCGCTGACCCGCGTCATACCCAGCGCCATCGCGGCGAAGTCGTTGATCAGCTGCAGTTCATCCAGCTGCAACGCACCGCAGAAGTCGCGCCGCGACAGCCGCCAGTGATTGTTGGTGAAGGTGAACTGCTCGCCCTTGACCGGCCCGGCACAGGCCAGGCACGCCGCACCGACGCTGCCCGGCGCCAGACCGAGCGAAGCCAGGTAATGTTCGACCGCCTGTTCCGGGGTGGCGAAATCCGCCGCCGCCAGCACTTGCACCGACTCCAGTCGCGAGTCACGCCAGAGGGCGAAGCGCGCGTTGGTGCCGCCGATATCCCCGACCAGCGCCAGCCTCATCGCAGCGCCTCCAGCCCGGCGGTGAACACACTGGCGCCCTGCTCGGCGGAACTGAACGCCGCCCGCATGAAGCCGAACAGCTCGCGCCCGCAGCCCTGAACGCTGGCCGCAGGCGCCGCTGCCGGCGCGCGATCGGCCAGCTCGGCGGCATCCACCAGCACCTCGAGCGTGCCGCTCTGTCCATCCACGCGCAGCAGATCGCCGTCGCGCACGCGCGCCAGCGGTCCGCCGTCGATCGCCTCCGGACACACATGGATCGCCGCCGGCACCTTGCCCGAGGCCCCGGACATGCGCCCGTCGGTGACCAGCGCGACCTTGAAGCCGCGATCCTGCAGCACGCCGAGATAGGGCGTCAGCTTGTGCAGTTCCGGCATGCCGTTGGCGCGCGGCCCCTGGAAACGCACCACGGCGACGAAATCAAGCTCCAGCTCGCCAGCCTTGAACGCCTCGACCAGCTCCAGCTGATCGGCAAAGACCCGCGCCGGCGCCTCCACCACCCGATGCTCCGGCGCCACGGCAGACACCTTCATCACGCCACGACCGAGATTGCCGCTCATCACCCGCAGCCCGCCTTCAGCCGAGAACGGCCGCGCCACCGGCCGCAGGATGCTCTCATCCAGACTCGTCGCAGCCCCTTCACGCCAGGTCAGCCGCCCCTCCTCGAGGAAAGGCTCCTGCGTGTAGCGTCTGAGTCCTTGCCCCACCACGGTCTGCACATCCTCATGCAGCAGGCCGGCGTCGAGCAGCTCGCGCACCAGCAGCGCGACGCCGCCCGCAGCATGGAAGTGGTTGATATCGGCCGAGCCGTTGGGATACACGCGCGCCAGCGTCGGCACCACCTCGGAGAGATCGGCCATGTCCTGCCAGGTCAGCTGGATACCGGCGGCCTGGGCGATGGCCGGCATGTGCAGGGTGTGATTGGTCGAGCCGCCGGTGGCATGCAGGGCGACGATGGCATTGACCAGCACACGTTCATCCACCAACTCACCCAGCGGGGTGAAGCTGCCACCCTGCGGCGTCAGACGGGTGACCTGGCGCGCCGCCTCGGCAGTCAGCGCTTCGCGCAGGGGCGTGCCCGGGCTGACGAAGGAGGAGCCCGGCAGGTGCAGGCCCATCACCTCCATCAGCATCTGGTTGGTGTTGGCGGTGCCGTAGAAGGTGCAGGTGCCGGGGCTGTGATAGGCCTGCATCTCCGCGGCCAGCAGCTCGTCACGACTGGCGTTGCCTTCGGCGTAGCGCTGGCGCACCGCGGCCTTGTCCTTGTTGGCCAGCCCGGAGGGCATCGGCCCGGCCGGCACGAACACGGCCGGCAGATGACCGAAGCGCAGCGCACCGATCAGCAGCCCGGGAACGATCTTGTCGCAGATGCCGAGCAGCAGCGCCCCATCGAACAGGTTGTGCGACAGCGCCACCGCAGTGCTCATGGCGATCACCTCGCGGCTGGCAATGGCCAGCTCCATACCCGGCTCGCCCTGGGTGACGCCGTCACACATCGCCGGCACGCCACCGGCCACCTGCCCCACCGAACCGATCTCGCGCAGCGCCTGGCGCAGACGTTCGGGATAGTCCTCGTAGGGCTGATGCGCCGAGAGCATGTCGTTGTAGGCGGTGACGATGGCGATGTTGGCGGCATCGGGCAGGCGCAGGCGCTGCTTGTCCTGCGCACCACAACCGGCGACGCCGTGGGCGAAGTTCGCGCACTGGGCGCCGCTGCGCGCCGGCCCCGCCCCCGCCGCCCCACGAATCAGCGCCAGATAGCGCTCACGGGTTGGGCGACTGCGGGCGATCAAGCGCTCGGTAACGGCGAGGACACGAGGGTGCATGCGGCTGACTCCAGATTATTTTTGTTGGTTTTTATACCAACATAAGCCGAAGCCAACAACGATTTATCGCGTTCAAAAACAAATATTTTGTTTTTTATAACAAGATCACCGATTCAGCAGTTCGAGCTTTCGACGCAGCTGCGCCGCATGGGCCTTTTCCGCACGCAGCCCCGCGAAGAACTCGGCCTTCTCCCGCTCAAGGCGCTCGATGATTGCGCCAACGTTCACCAGCAGTTCGCGCAACACGCGCAACTCGCTCTGCTGCCGGCGATAGCCGAACCCGAGTGCGCAGAGCGCGATCAGCACTACCAGAACGACACACAGCGACACTCCCATCACCAGCCAGGACATGCTCAGCGCTTCCATCTCTCCACTCCTTGTGCATTAGCAAAACGCCATCTTCGAGCGAGACGATATGTAGTCTCACAAGACAGGTCGATAATGTTTACTTGCACAGGTAAAGGAATGCAGCAGGTTAGCCAGGCCCAGGCGTGCCATCAGGCCCAACCCTGGAAGTCGCCGGCCGGCGGACGGCGCCGGCTGCCGGCATCAACGCCCACGCGTCGGCATACGCACGGATATGTCAGAAAACCGGACAGATGATTGACCGCCGCAGTGCCGTGCCTAGTCGCCCATCGGCAGCGCGCCGCGCCCCTCGCGGGGCTGGCTGCCGTCATGCCGCTTCAACTGCAGGAAAATGCCCGCGCCCGCTAGGCTCATGCCGCCGAGGCAGAGGAACGTCAGCTCGAAGGCATGCAGCACCTCGGCGCCCTGCGCACCCGGCACGGTGAAACCGCCCAGCAGCGCGCCTGCGGTCGCGACCCCGAGACTCATCGACAACTGCACCACCACCGAAAGCAGGCTGTTGCCGCTGCTAGCGTTGGCGTTGCTGAGGCCGATCAACGTCACGGTGTTCATCGCGGTGAACTGCAACGAGTTACCCACGCCGATCAGCCCCAGGTGCGCCAGCAGCAACAGGTAGGGCGTATCGGCATCCACCGTCGCCAGCCCGGCGATCAGCATGCCGAGCAGCGCGGTGTTGCCGATCAGCAGGTTGCGGTAGCCCAGGCGGTCGAGCAGCCCCTTGGCCAGCGGCTTGACCAGCATCGCGCCCACCGCCAGCGGAATCATGCTCATCCCCGCCTGCGCCGGCGAGTAGCCCAGCGCGACCTGCAGCAGCAGCGGCAGCAGGAACGGCAACGCACCGCTGCCCAGGCGGGCGAACAGATTGCCGCAGATGCCCACCGCGAAGCTGCGCGTATGAAACAGCCGCGGGCTGAACAGCGGCGCCGGGATGCGTGCGGCACGCAGCCAGTACGCCGCCAGGCAGGCAGCGCCGGCGAACAGCAGCACCAGCACCCGTGCGTGCGGCATGTGCAGCTCGCCGAGCCCTTCCAGGGCGATGGTGATCAGCAGCATCGCCGCGCCGAACAGGATGAAACCGAGGGTATCGAAGCGCATCCGCTTGTCCGCGCGGAAATCAGGCATGAAGCGGAACGCCGCGATGCAGCCGATCACCCCGACCGGCAGGTTGATCAGGAAGATCCAGTGCCAGGAGGCGTACTGCACCAGCCATCCGCCGAGCGTCGGCCCGAGCAGCGGCCCGACCATGCCGGGCAGCGCGATGAAGGTCATCACCCGCACGAACTCGCTGCGCGGGAAGGCCCGCAGCACCACCAGCCGTCCGACCGGCAACATCAGCGCGCCGCCGATGGCCTGCACGACGCGGGCGCCGATCAACTGATCGAGGCTCACCGACAATGCGCAGAGCAATGAGCCGAAAGTGAACAACACCACCGCAGAGAAGAACGTCTTGCGCGTGCCGAAGCGGTCGGCGATCCAGCCGGATGCCGGAATCAGCAGCGCCACGGTGAGCATGTAGGCGATCACCACGCCCTGCATGCGCAGCGGGTCCTCGGCCAGATCACGTGCCATTGCCGGCAGCGCGGTGTTGAGGATGGTGCCATCCAGCGTCTGCATGAAGAAGGCGATGGCAACCAGCCAGGGCAGGACACGGGCGGTGCGGGCGTCCAGAACGGAGGTCGGCAGCATGGCGGGCTCTAGGGCGAAGGGTTCGTCATCTTAGAGGATTCGTCCGGCCAAGGTGCGCCGCGACCGGCGCCCGACGGCCGCAACGCGGTCACCCGCGCGGCGCTGCGACAACCGGACGCGGACCGGCGCCAGCACCCGCCGCTGCTGGAATCCAGGCTGGCAGCAGCTCGCCGAGCGCGCCAGTAACAAAATATTTCTTCGGAAATTGACACGAATCATTATCATTAGAAGCCGCAAGTGCGAGTCTGTTTCCGTACTTATCCCTACCGGAGGCTTCCATGCGTATCCCCGCCACCCTCGCGATCACCACCCTGCTGCTCACCCCGCTCGCCCAGGCCAAGGAATATCCCATCGGCGAGCCGCAGCAATGCGGTGGCATGGAAGTCGGCGCGGTCTATCTGCAGCCGGTGGAAATGGACCCGGCCGGCATGATGCTCGCGGCGGCCAAATCCGACGTGCACCTGGAAGCGGACATCTCCGCCACCGAAAACAACCGCAACGGCTGGCAGGAAGGCAGTTTCGTGCCGTACCTGAGCATCCACTACACGCTGCGCAAGAAGGGTTCGAGCGAAGTCATCGAAGGCGACTTCCATCCGATGGTCGCCAACGACGGTCCGCACTACGGCGACAACGTCAAGCTGCTCGGCCCGGGCAAGTATCAGCTGACCTACAAGATCCTGCCGCCGGGTTCGGGCCACGCCATGTTCGGCCGCCACGTCGACAAGGAAACCGGCGTCGCCCCGTGGTTCGAAGGCTGCGAGCTGAACTACGAGTTCACCTACGCCGGCATCGGCAAGAAAGGCGGTTACTGAGGCGGAGAAGGCCCATGCGTACATTCCTGCTCGGCGCCCTGCTGCTGACCGGCGCTGCCGGCAGCGCCCAGGCGGCACTGCCGACTTACGAGCTGACCATCCGCGACGGCCACTTCGAACCGGCCTCGATCGAAGTGCCGGCACGCCAGCGCTTCAAGATCGTCGTGCACAACGCCGGCAGCGGCCCGACCGAGTTCGAGAGCACGCCGCTGCGGGTGGAGAAGGTGCTGTCGCCGGGGGTGACCTCGTTCGTCGTGATCCATCCGTTGAAGCCGGGACGCTACCCGTTCTTCGACGAATTCCATCTGGACCTTCCCGAAGGCGAGATCGTCGCCAAGTAGTTCGCAGGAGCTAGTCATGGGCCAATCCATGTTCATCGTCTGGCGCGAGAGCGTCGAGGCACTGCTGGTGATCGGCATCCTGCATGCCTGGCTGCGCCAGCAGCCGGGCGCGGGCCACGCGCTGCGCATGCTCTGGGGCGGCGTCGCAGCCGGCCTGGGCCTGGCGGTCGCGCTGGGCTGGGGCGTGCTGCGCGCCGGCGACTGGCTGGCCGGCAGCGGCGGCGAGTGGTTCCAGTGCGGCATGCTGCTGGTGGCGAGCATGCTGATCCTGCACATGGTCGGCTGGATGCATCACCACGGTCGCACCCTCAAGAGCAGCCTGCAGAACAGCGCGGCGCAGCAGCTCAGCCAGGGCAGCGGCTTCGGCCTGCTGCTGCTCGCCATGCTCGCCGTCGGGCGCGAGGGCAGCGAGACGGTGGTGTTCCTCTACGGCATCGGCAACCAGCAGCAGGGCCACGACCTCACCGGTTTCATCATCGGCGGCGCGCTGGGCTTCGTCCTCGCGCTGCTCAGCTACGCGGCGCTGCAGGCCGGTAGCCGCTTCTTCAGCTGGCGGCGCTTCTTCCAGGTCAGCGAAGTGCTCCTGCTGCTGCTCGGCAGCGCGCTGCTGATGGCCGGGCTGGATCGCTTCAGCGGCCAGCTGATGGGCATGGACGTGCCGGAGCAGTTCTACAGCTTCTTCGGCGATCCACTGTGGGACACCTCGGCCTGGCTGGACGACGGCAGCGCGCTGGGCAGCACCATCGCCGGCCTCACCGGCTACCGCGCGATGCCGTCGCTGGCCGCGGCGCTGACCCTGCTGCTGTACTGGCTGGCGGTGTGGGCCTGGCTGCGCCCCGCGCGGCCGGTGGCGCTGGCGACGAGGCCGGCATGATCGCCCAGGCGCCCTGGCTGGCACGCGTCGGTGACTGGCTGCGCGAGCACGCCAAAATCATCCGCGCGGTGCAGTGGCTGGTGGTGGGGTTCTACCTGGTGCTGCTGGTGATCCCCGCCGTGCTGCCGCTGCCGCCCGCCCAGGCGGGCATGCTCGATAACCTCACGCTGCTGGCGCAGTTCGTCTTCTGGGGCCTGTGGTGGCCGTTCGTGCTGCTGTCGATGGTGCTGTTCGGCCGCATGTGGTGCGGCGTGCTCTGCCCGGAAGGCTCGCTGAGCGAGTGGATCAGCTGGCGCGGGCTGGGCCGCGGCACGCCGCGCTGGATACGCTGGGGCGGCTGGCCGACCGTGGCGTTCATTCTCACCACCGTCTATGGCCAGCTGATCAGCGTCTACGACTACGCCCAGGCCGCGCTGCTGATCCTCGGTGGCTCCACCGTCGCGGCGATGCTGGTGGGCTACCTCTACGGACGCGGCAAACGCGTCTGGTGCCGCTACCTGTGCCCGGTCAGCGGCGTGTTCTCGCTGCTCGCGCGCCTCGCACCGCTGCATTACAAAGTCGATGAACAGCGCTGGCTGGAAAACAGCGGTCCGCACCTGCCTACCCCCAACTGCGCGCCGCTGCTGGACATCCGTCGCATGCAGGGCGCCAGCGACTGCCACGCCTGCGGCCGGTGCAGCGGCCAGCGCGGCGCGGTGCAGCTCAGCGCCCGCTCGCCGAACCAGGAAATCCTCATCGTCGGCAACCAGCCGCACCACAGCCACTGGGACAGCACCCTGCTGCTGTTCGGCGTGGTCGGTCTGGCGATGGGCGCCTTCCAGTGGACGGTCAGCCCGTGGTTCATCGCCCTCAAGCAGGCCGCCGCCGAATGGCTGGTCGATCACGAACTGTTCTGGCCGCTGGAAGCCGATGCGCCCTGGTGGCTGCTGACGCACTATCCGCAGGTCAACGATGCATTCAGCTGGCTCGACGGCGCGGCGATCCTGGCCTACATCGGCGGCAGCGCCGTGCTGGTCGGCGGCGCCCTGTGGCTGCTGGTGCAAGCCGCCGTGCGACTGATGGGCCGCAGCGGCAACGTGTTCCACCATCTGGCGCTGAGCCTGACGCCGCTGGGCGGCGCCGGGCTGTTCCTCGGTCTTTCCGCCACCACGGTCAAGCTGCTGCGCTACGAAGGCCTGCTGCTGAGCTGGGTACCGCTGGCACGCGCGGCACTGCTGGTCGGCGCGATCATCTGGAGCCTGTATCTGGCCTGGAAGGTCATCGGCCGCCACGGCGCCAACGGTCTGCGCCGGCTGCTGGCATTCAGCTGCATGAGCGGCGCGGCCGCGCTGATCGGCTACGGCTGGTGGCTGCAGTTCTGGGGCTGGAACTGAGGCGCGCGACTCGCACCTGCGCTGGCCACCTCAGCGCGCCGACAGCGGCGCGTCGACGGGGATGCCCTGCACCGGCGTGCCGAGCCCCAGCGCCCGCTCAGTGAACCAGCCGAGGTTGGTTTCCAGCGCGTAGCGCGCCGGTGCCTGGGCGCAACGCATCTCCCGGCTGAGCGGCTCGAGGTCGATCAGGTCGACGATCACTCCTCGCTCATCGAGAAACGCCGCCGACAGCGGCAGCGGCGTGTTCTTCATCCACAGGCAGTTGTGCCGCACCTCGTCGAAGCGGAACAGCATGCCGCTGTCGGCGGCCAGCTCGTGGCGCCCCATCAGGCCGAGCTGGCGCTGCTCGGCGGTCACCGCGTACTCGGCAGACAACTCATGTTCCCCCAGGCGCAATGCCAGCGGTTCGGCCGCCTGTACCAGCGGCGCCAGCAACGACAACACAAGCGCAACACGCATCGAACATCCTCCCAAACCCGTAACGAATCGGCCGTGCCTGCCGACGCCGACGTCCATGGCAACGCGGCCGATATTGGCCAGCATAGCCAGTGCGCAGACAGCCTGCGCTGCCCGCAGCGGCCGGCACATGTCCATCCTGGCGGACATATGGGTCCAGTCCGGCGGACATCAAGGCCTGTCCGGATAACTGAACACCTGACCGAAAAGCCAGTCGGATCAAGCAGTTACCGATCTGGCACGGAACTCGCTAAATCGTTCGGGCGGCATCGTCCGCACGCCGAACAATAAAAACAACATGCCTGTCACCGCCGCGAAACTCCCGAATGCCCCGGCAGCATCCGGTCGCACGGCAACAGGCCAGGAGATCGTCCCGATGAGCGTCGTCATCGCCCTCGCCGCACTGGCCCTGCTGATGCTGGCGGCCTACCGCGGCTACAGCGTCATCCTTTTCGCCCCCGTCGCCGCCCTCGGTGCGGTGCTGCTCACCGATCCATCCGCCGTGGCCCCGGCCTTCACCGGCGTGTTCATGGAGAAGATGGTCGGCTTCATCAAGCTGTACTTCCCGGTATTCCTGCTCGGTGCCGTGTTCGGCAAGCTGATCGAGCTGTCCGGCTTCTCGCGCTCGATCGTCGCCGCGGCGATCCGCCTGCTCGGCACGCGTCAGGCCATGCTGGTCATCGTGCTGGTCTGCGCGCTGCTGACCTACGGTGGGGTTTCGCTGTTCGTGGTGGTGTTCGCCGTGTACCCGTTCGCCGCCGAGATGTTCCGCCAGAGCGACATGCCCAAGCGGCTGATCCCGGCGACCATCGCGCTCGGTGCGTTCAGTTTCACGATGGATGCCCTGCCCGGCACCCCGCAGATCCAGAACATCATTCCCACCACCTTCTTCGGCACCACGTCGTGGGCGGCGCCCTGGCTGGGTGTGATCGGCACGCTGTTCGTGTTCAGCGTCGGCATGTTCTATCTGCATCGCCAGCTGCGCAAAGCCAAGGCGCGCGGCGAAGGCTACGGCACGGAGCTGCGCAACGAGCCGGAGACCGCCGAGGACATCGCCCTGCCCAATCCCTGGCTGGCACTGTCACCGCTGATTCTGGTGGGCGTGGCCAACCTGCTGTTCACCCGCTGGATTCCCGAGGTCTACGGCAAGACCCACAGCCTGCAACTGGCCGGCATGGCGCAGCCGGTGACCAGCGAAGTGGCCAAGCTGACCGGCATCTGGGCGGTGCAGGCGGCGTTGCTGCTGGGCATTCTGCTGGTGTTGATCTGCGGCTTTCGCGCAATCAAGGCCAAGCTCGCCGAAGGCACCAAGACCGCGGTCGGCGGCGCCCTGCTAGCGTCGATGAACACCGCGTCGGAATACGGCTTCGGCGCGGTGATCGCCTCGCTACCGGGTTTCCTGGTATTGGCCGACGCGCTGAAGAACATCCCCAACCCGCTGATCAACGAAGCGGTCACCGTCACCCTGCTGGCCGGTATCACCGGCTCGGCCTCGGGCGGCATGAGCATTGCGCTGGCGGCCATGTCCGACACCTTCATCGCCGCCGCCAATGCCGCCAACATCCCGCTGGAAGTGCTACACCGAATAGCGTCGATGGCATCCGGCGGCATGGACACCCTGCCGCACAACGGCGCGGTGATCACCCTGCTGGCGGTGACCGGCCTGACCCACCGCGAGGCCTACAAGGACATCTTCGGCATCACCCTGATCAAGACCCTGGCGGTGTTCGTAGTGATCGGCGTGTTCTACGCCACCGGAATCGTTTGAGCCCGCGCGGCGAGGAGAGCAACACATGAATCTGCAAGGCAAGACCGCCCTGGTCACCGGTTCCACCAGCGGGATCGGCCTGGGCATCGCCCTCAAGCTGGCCGAGGCCGGCGCCAACCTGGTCCTCAACGGCTTCGGCGACGTCGACGCGGCGCTGGCGGCAATCCGCGCATGTGGCGGGCAGGCCATCCACCATCCGGCCGACGTAAGCGATCCCGAACAGATCGCAGCGATGGTCGCCGCGGCCGAGCAGCAGTTCGGCGGCGTCGACATTCTCGTCAACAACGCCGGCATCCAACACGTCGCGCCGGTGGAGCAATTCCCGGTCGAGCGCTGGGACGCGATCATCGCCATCAACCTGTCGTCGGCCTTCCACACCACGCGACTGGCGCTACCGGGCATGCGTCAGCGCGGCTGGGGGCGGATCATCAACCTCGCCTCGGTGCATGGCCTGGTGGGTTCGGCGCAGAAGGCCGCCTACGTGGCGGCCAAGCACGGGCTGGTCGGCCTGACCAAGGTGGTGGCGCTGGAAACCGCCACCACGGCGATCACCTGCAACGCCATCTGCCCCGGCTGGGTGCTCACGCCGCTGGTGCAGCAGCAGATCGACGAACGCGCCCGCGTCGATGGCGACACCCAGCGCGCGCGCCACGACCTGCTG
>Ga0172382_10000114_pt1 | contig 133420 bp, 128 predicted proteins | sample Leawel138RmetaG_FD_122245 | JGI IMG/M metagenome (GOLD analysis project Ga0172382, IMG submission 122245) | Leachate microbial communities from a municipal landfill in Southern Ontario, Canada - Leachate well 138R metaG | ecosystem: Engineered > Solid waste > Landfill > Unclassified | place... | reverse complement strand
TTTGAACTCTGTCTTTTTCTGTGCATTTTCGAGCATTTTCTTTTCGACTTTTTCGAAGTCTTTTTCAGAAAAAACTTCATCACCGAAATCCACATCATAATAAAATCCGTTTTCAATGGCCGGCCCGATGGTCAATTTGGCATTCGGGTAAAATTCCATAATCGCCTGTGCCAAAAGGTGGGCGGAAGAATGCCAGAAAGCTTTTTTGCCCAAATCATCATTCCACGTCAACAATTGAACGGTAGCGTCTGCGGTAATGGTTGTGGTGGTTTCAACCTGCTCGCCGTTTACCATTGCGGATAGGACATTTCTGGCCAATCCTTCGCTGATGCTCATGGCAATACCCATCGGCGTAATTCCGCTCTCGTATTGCCTGATGCTTCCGTCCGGAAGTGTAATGTTGATCATTTTATTGAATTTTAAGGTGCAAATTTACATGTTTTGATGAGATTCATCATTTAATTTTAACAAGTAAATTAGTCTTCCTAATTTTGAAGAAAGATAAAAAGCATTTATGGAAAATACTGTATATATTTCAGCTGAAGACGCCGTAAAATTGATTAAAAGCGGCGATCGGGTATTTTTGCACGGCAGTGCGGCAACTCCTTTGTTTACGCTCAATCATTTGTTGAAACGCGCGGGGGAATTGTCCGATGTAGAACTCGTATCCATTAGTATGTTCGGCGACATCGACTGGAAACAGCCCGGGGTGACAGAAAGCTTTCGGTTGAATTCTCTCTTTGTATCGGCCAACATCCGCGAGTGGGCCAATTGTAATAAAGGGGGATATGTGCCAATTTTCCTGAGTGAAATCCCTTTGCTTTTTACCAATGGATACCTCCCGCTTGACGTAGCGATTGTACAGGTTTCACCGCCTGACAGCCATGGGTTTTGTAGTTTAGGGACTTCCATCGACGCTGCTTGGACTGCCGTTCGTACCGCTAAAACAGTAATTGCCCAAGTAAATCCAAAAATGCCGCGGACTTTGGGTGACTCCCCAATACACAGTTCAAAATTCGATGCCATGATTTGGCATGAAGCAGAACTTCCTTCGGTGGATTATGGAAGCAAAATCAACGGTACGATTCAGAAAATAGGTGAAAATGTAGCCGGATTAATTGAGGACGGTTCAACCCTGCAAGCCGGAATCGGAGCGATTCCCGATGCGGTTTTGAGTTGTCTGGGCAATCACAAAGACTTGGGTGTCCATACCGAAATGTTTTCGGATGGTGTGGTGCCTTTGATTCAATCCGGGGTAATTAACAACGAAAAGAAAAAAGTACTTCGTGGGAAAACGGTGACTTCTTTTGTGGCCGGAACCAAAAAAGTATATGATTTTGTCAATGACAACCCCAGCATGTCTTTTATGAATGTTTCCTTGGTAAACGATTCGGGAACCATCCGCCAAAATCCGAAAGTGGTAGCCATCAATAGTGCATTGGAGGTAGATTTGACCGGACAGATTTGTGCCGACTCCATCGGGACTTACCAATATTCCGGCATCGGCGGACAAATGGATTTTATGCGCGGTGCGGCGCTATCTGAAGGAGGCAAGCCCATAATTGCCATCCCATCTGTGACCAACAAAGGGATTTCTCGCATTACGCCGTTTTTGAAACAGGGTGGCGGCGTCGTGACTACCCGAGGCCATGCGCACTATATCGTTACAGAATACGGTGTGGTTAATTTATATGGGAAAAATCTGGAGCAGCGTTCTAAACTCCTTATTTCCATCGCGCATCCGGATCATCGGGAGGAGTTGGAAAAGGCACATTTCGAGCGGTATAAATAAAGGGAAAGCATTTTTATTTAAACAATTAACACTCAAGTCTGATTTGGGTGAGCCTTTTTATTTGAATCTTTATTTAAAACATTAAGAATTCGCCCTTCGCCAGTATAAAATCCCCATCAGAATCCCAAAAATCAAATTGGGCATCCAAGCGGCTACAAAGGGTGAAACATATCCTTGTGTGGAATAAGTCAAAGAGATCTGGTTGAAGAAAATATAAATAAACGCCAAGAAAATCCCGGCCGCGAGGTTCACGCCGATTCCGCCTCTTCTCTTTTTAGAGGAAAGCGTCAAGGCCAGCATCGTCAAAATAAAAGTCGAGAAAGGCAGACTATTCCTTTGGTGTAATTCGTTCCTGTACGCATTTACACTTGCCGAGCCTTTGAATTTTTGCTTTTGGATGAACTCATTCAGTTCCAAGGAATTCATGGTCTCCGCCACATAACCTTCCGGTAAAATCTCGTCTGGGGTCGCTTTGAATTTCATCGGCACTATGGCCTCATACCCCAAGCTGTCTTTGAAATTGGAAATAACTTTGCGCGTATGGACATTCCGCAACACATAAACCGAATCTTTTTCATCCCAATTAAATGAAGAAGCCAAAATCTGGTACCTCAGCGTATCACCGTCAAATTGCTGGTACATGAAGCTCCCGCCCCGCTTTTCGATGCGGTCATAACTGAGCGCAAAAATATATTCTTCCTTGTAAATTTCGGCGGAAATCTGCTTCCGTTCGTAATATTCACCTTTTTTGGAGGAACTCAATAAATATTCATATTGGTATTTGTTCTTTTTGATATTGGCCCAAGGCTGGGCGAAATTATTCACAAACAAGGATATAACTGCAATTCCCGCCGAAACGATTAAGTAAGGCCAAGCGATGCGGTGAAAACTCATTCCGCCCGACTGCGCCGCTACCAATTCTGTTTGCATCGTCAGCCGCGAGGTGAAATAGATGACCGAAATGAAAACCGCAACGGGCAAAAAGGTATTGACCAACCACACCGCCCAATACGGATAAAACATGGTCAAGGCTTCCATCGGCGTGGAACCATTGTCTTCAATCCGAGCCAGTTTTTGGCTCAAATCAATCACCACCGCGATGGTCGATAAAATGATCACCATGAAGAAAAAGGTGCTCACAAAATTCCGGATAATGTATTTATCGAATATTTTCAAAATCTAATATTCTTTGTTTTCAATCATTTATGAATTTATAATCCTTTGGAAACCCAACGCCAACTTCAAGCCGTGAAATTACAAATTCAAAACCAATATCGGCTTTTGAAGCATGTTTTTTTATCGGGTTAATCTTTGTCCCGGATTTTGCGAAGGAAAATGTTTGGAATGTTCAATGAGTCGAACGGGTTAATTCTTTCAATTCAACCAAGTCCGAATTGATTTTTGAACTTTCCTCAGTCGGAAATTCAAAAACATCGGCATGACTTTCCCGGATTCTTTCGATGATAGTTAAGCAGGTTTTCGCTTTTGGGATTTGATTCGCTTGAACAAAAGCAAATCCTGCCCGGATGAACATTTTGATTTGATGATTCTTCGATTTTTCATCCAGTAACAAAGCATCGCGTTCATCGTTTTTTTCCAAAAGTTGGGGTAAATCATCCGGATTTAATTTGAAATAATTTTGGAGTATTTCATCGAAATCTTTCGAAAACTTTTCGGGTTCTTCCTGGATCTTCAATTCCAACAACCGAGCAACGGCATTGACCATTTGTTCAATGACTTTTGAAACGAAATCACGACGGAGCATTTATTTTTTGAGGTTTTTGGTGAGTTGGGAAGCTGCGATGAACAATCCGATCAATTCTACCAGCATGCCCAACATAATAATGTTGTTTCCGGTAATCCAACCGTCGGCATATTGGTTGATTTTCAACAATGCACCGGCGATGATTAGCACCATTCCCAAAAGAATGATGACCAGTCCCGTGATGATTTGAGGTGAGAATTTCATAATTTAATTCAATTTATTGGCCAAACGTTTCATCACTTTTTTGGGTGATTTCCCGTCGTACAATATTTTATAGACTGCCGAAAGAATCGGTGCTTTCACTTCCAAAACTTTTTTGAGTTGGTAAACGCTTTTGGTCGCATAGTATCCTTCCGCCACCATATTCATTTCTAGAATAGCAGCTTTTACCGTGTAGCCTTTACCCATCATATTTCCGAACATACGGTTGCGCGAAAAATTCGAATACCCGGTAACCAATAAATCGCCCAAATAAGCCGATTCTTTCACATCTCTTTTGATGGGAGAAATGTGTTGGGTAATTCGGTTCATTTCCCGTGTGGCATTGCTCATCAGAACTGCTTGGAAATTATCGCCGTAACCCAACCCATGCGCGATTCCTGCTGCAATGGCATAAATGTTTTTGAGCACGGCGGCATATTCAATCCCAAAAATGTCTTTAGAAATATGGGTTTTGATGAAGTGACAAGCAAGGCCGTCAGCCACCATTTGGGCTCTTTCCGGGTTTTGGGCTGCGATGGTCAGGTAAGAAAGCCGTTCCAAGGCGACTTCTTCCGCATGGCAAGGCCCGCTGATGACACCGAAATTTTCGAAATCCAATTGGAATTCTTCGTTCAGGTAATCGCCGACAATCTTATAATGGACGGGTACAATCCCTTTGATGGCCGAAACCACAAATTTATTTTCGAAAGGAACTTTTAAATCTTTCAGACAAGATTCCAAATGAATGGAGGGCACCGCCAAAATAACCCAATCGGACTTGGAAACCAGTTCGTTGATGTCGGTAGTCAAATTCAATTGTTCCGAATTGAACTCTACGGCACTCAAGTAATTGGGATTGTGCCTGTGCTTTTGCAAAGCGGTGATCAGGTTTTCATCCCGCACCCACCAATTGATTTTTTCATGGTTTTTACAAAGCATTTTGGCGATGGCCGTTGCCCAGCTTCCTCCGCCGATTAAACCGACTTTTGGTTTTGACATGATGATTTTTTGCTTTTTTAACGCTTCAAAATTAATGAAAACATCGCAGTTGGACAAAGTTCCTGAATTTATCGAAGTTGGCTCTGAAACGAAAATTCATTTTTCCAATTCAAAAAGAAAGCGGAATTTTGTGGGTCGATAATAGATAAACCTTGTACAAAAAGCTTTTAAGTGAAACTGTCATTTATGGTATCGGAGCCATTCTGCCGAGGCTGATTAATTTTGCTTTGATGCCCTTGTACACCGGCCAAATCGATGCGGCGGAATTTTCCAAATTCGCTCAATTGTATTCGCTCGTGGCCTTTGTTAACATCGTTTTGACCTTTGGGTTTGAAACGGCTTATTTCCGTTTTTCAGCCGATAAAAATTTGTCGGCCAAGGTATTCCACACTTCATTTTGGATTGTGTTTATCAATGCGGCAGCGTTTTTGGCGGGAATGTACATCCTTCAAATGCCGCTGGCAGCGGTTTTCGATTACCAAGACCATCCGGAATACCTGACTTGGTTTGCGTGGATTGCTTTTTTTGACGCGGTTTGCATGGTACCATTCGCTTACCTGAGGTTTATGAATAAACCCATAAAATATTCCGCCATAAAAGTATTTCAGGGTGTTTTTCAAACGGTTTTGATTTTACTGTTCTTCTTTGTCATTCCTCCGAGTTTTCTGGAAAATATAGGGCTGATTGAAAAAGTTTCTTTTCCTTTTTTCGCCAATGTAATTGCGGCATTTTCGGGCATTGTTCTGCTTTTTCCCATCATTAAGAAAGTACGTTTTTATTTTGATTGGACATTGTTCAAAAGAATGTTTCATTACGCTTATCCCGTTATGCTGGCCGGTTTGGCTTTTGTAACGAATGAAAATCTGGACAATTTGCTTTTGCGGGATATGATCGACGAGGCCGAAGCGGGAGCTTACGCCGGTTGTTACAAAATCGCTACTTTGATGATTCTGATGGTTACGGCATACCGAATGGGCATCGAACCTTTTTTCTTTAAGAAAGCCATGGAATCGGATGCCCGGAAAACCTATGCCGATGTGATGCTTTATTTCGTGATTTTTTGTGGCATGGCAGTCGTTGCATTGATGGCCAATCTGGATTGGATTAAAAAACTCCTCATCCGTGACGAAGATTATTGGATAGCCCTGCAAATCGTACCCATCGTGGCCATCGCCAATTTCTTTTTCGGGATTTATTATAACCTTTCCACTTGGTACAAAGTAACCGACAAAACCTATGTAGGAACCATTATTTCCTGGATTGGCGCAGGCTTGACCATTGCTTTCAATGTTATCTTCATTCCCATAATCGGGTTCATGGCATCTGCATGGGCGACGCTTTTGGCCTATGGAACCATGATGGTGGTTTCTTATTTTTGGGGACAGAAATATTACCGGATACCTTATAAAACCCGAAAAATCGGATTGTACGTGGTTTTGAGCATCGGATTGGCGTTCGCGAATTATTATTTGTTTAATTCCAGCTTAATCATTGGTAATTTTATGCTATTGATTTATATTGCCATCGCAATTTTTATTGAAAAATCCAGTTTAGAATTAGGAAGGAAACAAAACATAACATAACAAACCCTGAAATTTATCTTGAATAAAAATAAAGTTTAGAAATAAAATAGTAATTGACTGAAAATTAACCCCGATTCATATTAACCTTAAAATCTAAAAACAAACATGAAAATCATTATTCCTATGGCCGGCCGCGGCTCTCGACTAAGACCTCATACTTTGACCGTTCCCAAACCTTTGATTCCGATTGGCGGAAAACCAATCGTACAAAGGTTGGCAGAAGACATAACCAAACTTTCGGATGAAAAAGTGGAGGAAATCGCTTTCATCATTGGTGATTTTGGGGCTGAAGTAGAAAGCCAGCTTTTGGGCATTGCTGAAAAATTAGGCGTCAAAGGGAAAATTTACAAACAAGACGAACCTTTGGGGACTGCACATGCGATTTGGATGGCGGAAGAATCCCTATCCGGGCCGGTCGTGGTTGCGTTTGCAGACACCTTGTTCCGCGCAGATTTTCATTTGGATATGGACTCCGACGGAGTGGTTTGGGTCAAAAAAGTAGAAAACCCGAGCGCGTTTGGCGTAGTGAAGCTCGATGCCCAAGGGGTTATTGAAGATTTTCTAGAAAAGCCGAAAGAGTTTGTCTCAGACCTGGCTATCATCGGGATTTATTTCTTTAAGGACGGCGGGAATTTGCGCGAAGAAATCCGGTATATCATGGAAAACGATGTCAAAGGAAACGGCGGCGAATACCAATTGACCGACGCACTGGAAAATATGCGCGCCAAAGGAAAAAGGTTCACCCTCGGCCCTGTGGACGAATGGATGGACTGCGGCAACAAGGCCGTAACGGTTGAAACCAACGGAAAAATTTTAGGTTTTGAAAAAGAAGAATTTGAAAAGATTCCCGAATCGGCGAAAATTTCCAATTCCCTGATCATCCCGCCCTGCTTTATCGGCGAGAATGTAGTCATTGAAAACTCCAAAATCGGGCCTTTTGTTTCGTTGGGCAATGCCACAAAAGTTGTCAACAGCAACATCGACAATAGTTTGATTCAGGAAAAATGCGTCATCGATCATGGCAACCTTACCGGCTCCATGATTGGGAACAATGCCGAATATTACGGCGTTTCCAGAAACATCAGTTTGGGTGATTATTCTGTGTTGGATTTTAAAAATAAAGATTAATTGAACCCTTACCGCTTCCATCTAATCCCTTCCTTCATCCTGCTCTTTGGGTTGTTTTTTGCTTCTTGCAAATCCGCAGAGGTCACGACAACCGAGGCGGTCGATATGAAAACCGCAGCCATCATCCAAAAGGCTTTTGCGCAGAAGCCGACTTTCACGCATTTGAATATTCAGTCTAAAATCAATACGGATATCGACGATGTTTCTACCAGTTTGAACGGAAGGATTTATATTTTCAACGGTAAAAAAATATGGGTCAATGTGTCCAAATTTGGCATCAACGGTGCCCGTGCGGAGATTACCCCAAAAGGTTTCAAGGCTTATGAAAAAATCGAGCGGACATATATTGACGGTGATTTTACTTATTTCAACCGATTGTTGAAAGTGGATTTCATCGATTACGACAAACTTCAGAACCTTTTGTTAGGAAGGGTTTTCGTTGAAATGAAACCAGCGGACTTCCAAACTGAAATCATCCAAAACCAATATGTTTTGAATTACAAGGAAAACGCCGTTTTGAAGAACAATCCTAAACCGGGGAAATACATCCAGACCTATACGTTTGGGGCAGATTTTTATTTGCGCGAAGCCCTATTAATAGACCCACATTCGGGAATGGAATTATCGGTGAGCTATTCCAATTGGATAAAGGTAGGCAAAGAGGTTTTCCCAAAAAACGTTAAAATTATCGTAAAAGACAAGAAAACGCAAAAAGTAGAGTTGGAATACAATAATTTTACATTCGAACAAATCAACACGCCTTTTGAAATCCCCTCAGGATATAAACCAAATGCTATTTTGAAATGAAAAAACATTTGATTTTTTGCATCCTTTTCACCCTGCTCGCCGGTTGGGCGAATGGCCAGATTACCGAAGAGGAACTCAAAATCCAAAAGGAAAAACTCCAACAACAAAATTCTTCCCTCAAGAAAGAAATATCAGGTTTGAACAAAGATTTGCAAAGAAACCAAAGTGAATCCAAAACCTCTTTGCTGTATATTCAAAATCTGGATAAAAAAATCAGTGCCCAAACCAAATTGGTGAATGGCTTGACCAAAGAAAAAAGGTTTATCGAAGACGAAATTTACCTCACCCAACTGGAAATCAACAAACTCAGCCGGGAGTTGGTGGAACTCCGAAAGGAATACAAGGAAATACTTGTCAAAGCGTACAAGAACAAATCGGTAGAAAACAAATTGCTGTTTGTTCTTTCGTCTCAAAGTTTGGCACAAGCTTACAGGCGAATCAAATACCTTCAAAGGTATTCGGAATACCAATTGGGTAAAGCCGATGAAATTTTGGCCAAAACCAAACAAATTGGAAAAGAAAAAGCGGCGCGAGAGGCTTCCAAAAAAGAGAAAGAAACTTTGCTTGCACAGCAATCCATAGTCATTGACGAGCTCGAAGTCGAAAAAGGGGAAAAACAAAAAGTCATCGCGGAATACAAGAAAAACGCGGGTGCCATCGCAGAGCAAATTGCCAATAAACAGCGGGAACAAAGAGCCATAGATGCGGAAATCAAAAGCATAATCGAAGAAGAAATCCGCTTGGCCAGAATCCGTGCCGAAAAAGACAAAAAGGATTGGGAAACTGCGGCCAAAACCAATACGATAGCTTCCTTTCAAACATATTTGAATACATGGCCCAACGGTGAATACTCCAAAGCGGCCCAAAAGAATATCCAGCAACTGGAAGCCGATAACCGCGGCTGGCAAACGGCCAGAAGCGCACACAGCAAAGTTGCCTACCAGACTTATTTAAACAATTTCCCGCAAGGCCAGTTTGCATCTACCGCCCGGATTGAAGTGCAAAAATTTGAAGACGCCGAAGAAGAACAACGCCTCGCACAAGAACGCGCCGAGCGCGAAGCCGAACTCGCCAACAAGCCGGTGGAAGAAGTCGTTGTCAAACCGGTAGAAACCCCGAAACCCGTTGAAAACCCCAAACCAGACCCGGCTCCCCAGCCTACGTATGCCGACCGTAGCAATACCGCCACCCTTTCCGCTGACTTTTCCAATAACCGTGGGAAACTCCCTTGGCCCGTTAGCAGAGGTTCCATTGTAGGGCATTTCGGGCCAGGGAAACATCCCTTGCTCAACATTGAGGTCTATAACGACGGGGTAGACATCGCGACCAATAAAGGAAGCCAAGCATTGGCCGTTTTTGACGGAGAAGTCACCCAGGTCATTTCAATCCCGGGCGGGAACAGAACGGTTTTGTTACGGCACGGAACTTATTTTACGGTTTACAATAACCTCTCATTTGTTTCGGTAAAAAAAGGCGACAATGTCAAAAGAGGACAGGATTTGGGAAGGATTTATACCGATGAAATGGGCAATACCATCCTGAACTTCCAAGTGCGCAGCGGTACCGTCAAACAAAATCCGGAAATGTGGCTGGGCGGAAACTAAATTTAGTGTAACTTTGCCTAAAATTGTCAAAATGAATTTAGCATATATTTTCAGCGCTATCGGAACCCGGGAAATCGTCTTGATCGTTTTGGTGGTTATTTTGTTGTTTGGAGCCAAAAAAATCCCTGAATTAATGAGAGGTTTGGGTTCCGGAATCAAAGAATTCAAAGACGCCACCAAGGAAGAAGACAAAAAAGCACCCGAAAGCAATAAAACAGAAAATCCCCAATAATTCTGGGACCGATTCCCAATCATCAATTCTCAAATAATGAATTTCACCCAAAAAGCCTGGACTATTTTCAACCGGAGCATAAGCGATTACCATCAATTCAATGACATCCACAAAACCATTGAAAATCCTTATGAAGAATCGCAATTGATTGAACATTTGCTTTACAAAAAAAACTGGATTGATACGGTACAATGGCATTTGGAAGACATCATCCGCGACCCTGAAATCAATCCGGTTGAAGCATTGAAACTCAAACGTTGGATTGACAAATCAAACCAGGAAAGAACCGATATGGTGGAGTACATTGATGCTTGGTTTTTACAAAAATATGCGGATGTGGAAGTTTCGGATAAAGCCAAAATCAACACCGAAAGCCCGGCTTGGGCCATTGACCGTTATTCCATCCTTTCGTTAAAAGTTTACCATATGCAGGAAGAAGCCAACCGCACCGATGCTTCGGAACAGCATAAAATCCAGTGTCAAAATAAACTCAATATTTTACTGGAACAACACCGTGATTTATCGACTGCGATTGAAGAATTGCTGGAAGATATTGCGTCCGGCAGTAAATACATGAAGGTTTACAAACAAATGAAAATGTACAATGACGAGGAGCTCAATCCGGTGTTGTACAAAAACAAATAACCCCTCACAGCTTCCCCAATCGGTTTTTGACAAATTCGATTTCCGTTTTCCCGTGTGGTTTGGGTTTGCCATTTTCATCGAGGTTGACCATGGTGATATTGTCAACGGTTATGATGGTCTCATGCGTCATCATGTTTCTGACAGCGCATTTCAGGACAAGGGACGATTTGCCGAACTTTACCACGTCTATCCCGATCTCCACCACATCGCCTTCTTTTGCGGAGCTCATGAAATTAATTTCCGAAATAAATTTTGTCACAATATGCGGATTTTCCAACTGGACGATGGAATAAAGCGCGGCTTCTTCGTCTATCCAAGCCAATAAAGTCCCGCCGAACAAAGTTTTATTGGCATTCAAATCTTGTGGTTTGACCCATTTCCGGGTATGGAATCTCATGTGGATTTAGATTTAAATTAAACAAAAAACATTGGTAACCAATCAAATAAATTTAAAATAAAATTTGAACCAATTCACCTACTTTGGCAATGGTTTCCACGCGGATTTGGTAATCGCTGGTTTTTATTTTATTGTATTTCGAAATGAAAATTACGTCATAACCCAACTTTTCGGCCTCCATAATTCGCTGTTCTGCCCGGTTTACCGCCCGGATTTCTCCGCTCAAGCCTACTTCACCCGCGAAACAACAATTATCCGGCAAGGCCACGTCCATATTGGAAGAAAGAATGGCGCAAATCACCGCCAAATCAATCGCCGGGTCATCTACACGGATTCCGCCGGTGATGTTCAGGAAAACGTCTTTTGATGCGAGTTGGAAACCGGCTCGTTTTTCCAAAACGGCCAAGAGCATATTGAGCCTTTTGGCATCGAATCCGGTGGCAGAACGCTGCGGTGTACCATATACTGCGGAACTTACCAATGCCTGAATTTCTATCAACATCGGACGGATGCCTTCTAAAGTCGCGGCAATCGCGTTTCCGCTGAGCGGTTCATCTTTTTTGGAAATCAAAACTTCCGAAGGGTTTTTGACTTCACGCAAACCGCTTCCCAGCATTTCGTAAATCCCCAGTTCCGCTGTCGAACCGAATCGGTTTTTCTGTGAACGGAGCAAACGGTAAATGTGGTTGCGGTCGCCTTCGAACTGCAAAACCACATCGACCATGTGTTCCAAAATTTTCGGGCCTGCAATCACCCCTTCTTTGGTGATGTGGCCAATCAGCACCACCGGCACGTTGGTTTCTTTGGCAAATTTAATCAATTCAGAAGTGCACTCCCGGATTTGCGAAATGCTGCCCGGCGAACTTTCTACATACTGTGTATGCAAAGTCTGTACGGAGTCAATTACAATGAGCTGCGGCTGGATTTCCTGTATTTGCCGGAATATTTTTTGGGTATTGGTTTCGGTAAGAACAAAGCATTGATCTGACTGAATGCCAATACGTTCGGCCCTTAATTTAATTTGAGAAGCTGATTCTTCTCCGGAAACATACAAAACTTTTACATTCTTCAAATGAAGTGCAACCTGCAACATCAAAGTGGACTTCCCGATTCCGGGCTCACCGCCAACCAAGACGACTGATCCGTTTACAATGCCGCCGCCCAAGACGCGGTTGAGCTCTTCATTCATAGTATCAATGCGGGTTTCACCGGTTTCTAAAACGTCTTTGATGTTCTGCAATCCAGGCGTGGCTCTGTCCGTAGATGTTTTCCATGGTTTTTTTTCTTCGCCTTTGTCAATGATTTCTTCTACGATGGTGTTCCATTCACCGCATGCTTTGCATTGGCCCATCCATTGGCTGGTTTGGGTGCCGCAGTTTTGACAGAAAAACGATGTTTTGGTTTTGGACATTCGGATTGCTTAACATCAAAATTAAGCCTTTTTCTTGGTTTTAAAAATATACAAAATGGAAATCAGACCGAAAATCAAAATCGAAATAACCTGTGCGAAATAAAGCATCAGACCGAAATAGTTTCCCACCGCTCGGCCTGCATCCGCTGTTTGTCCGCTCGCAATATAAATTGCCGCAAATGCCATGCTCATCACATAAGGATAGCCCAACCCGCCGACCGCCGGCAAAATCATCCCCAAAGCACCGGAGACAATCAGGAAAAAGCCTTCCGCCAACCCGAACCCTTTGGTGTCCGGAAAAGCAAAAAGAACCAAATAAGTCATTAGAAAATAACAAAGCCAGATGCTCATGGAATAAGCGACGAACAAGGCTCTTTTTTCTAACTTTAAAATCGATTTGAAACCAATCCAAATTCCTTCCAGAAACCGCAATCCTTGTTGGTAGAGTTTTAAATTTCGGATGCTTTTTCGCATTAAGAAAAACAAAAACACCATTAAAGTCAAAACCCCGAATGCGATGAGGAAACTCCCCAAAGAGGGTTTTTCACTCATAGAAAAAAAAGAAAACAGGGTGTGGGAGTTGAAGATGAGTGTAAGTAGAAAAAAGAAACCCAAGAATAAAACATCGATTACCCGTTCCAAAACGATGGTCCCGAGTGACTTGTCCACCGGCACTTTTTCCATTTTATAGAGTGAAGTCGCACGGGCCACTTCGCCACTCCTGGGAATGGTTAGGTTCATGAAATAGGCGAAAGAAATCGCCCAAAACCCACTGGATATTTTCATCGGATGGCCGACAGGCTCCAGCAACAATTTCCAGCGTGCAGCTCTGAGCCAATAAGAGAAAATGCTCAATGCCATCGAAGCCAAAAACCAAAAATAATTGGCTTGCTTCGCGGCTTTCCGAAGTGCTTCAAAATCGGTTTCTTTCAGCGTAAGCCAGATGAACAATCCAGCCAAGGATACAGCACCAAGGCTAAAGAAAATTTGACCGGTTCGCGCTTTCATTGTTTAGTCCAATCGATTGGTTTCTTCATTTGGAAAAACAATGGTAGGTTTGTGTTTTTTTGCATCTGCTATATCGACCAGCCCGTAAGCGATTACAATGATGGTATCGCCGACTTGGACTTTTCGGGCGGCCGGTCCGTTGAGCGTAACTTCACCGGAACCTCTTTTACCTTCGATGATATAGGTTTCGAACCTTTCGCCGTTTTGGATGTTGACGATGTGGACTTTTTCGCCCACCACTAAATTAGCGGCTTCAATGAGGTCTTCATCAATGGTTATGCTGCCGATGTAATTCAGTTCGGCACCTGTTACTTTTACGCGGTGCAATTTGGAGCGTACAATTTCTATCATCATATCGGGTGCAAAGTTACGCAGATTTCAGGAAAACGGACTTTAATTTAATGAGATATTGTCGATGAGCCGAACACCGCCTGCGAAAGCCGCAACAAAAGCACGCAGCTTTTGGGAATTGTTTTTATCCAATACAGGTTGCAGGTTTTCTTCATCGGTGATTTCAAAATATTCCAAATCCATTTGGGTTTGATGGAATAGTTCCTTCACAAAGATTTTGGTTTTTTCTATATCGTGTCGGGTTAAATACGATTTTGCTTTTTGAAGAATTTGGTAAATTTTTACCGATTCCCGGCGCATTTCGGGTGTCAGCCGCATATTCCTGGAACTCATCGCTAAGCCATCCGGCTCCCTCAGGATAGGCACGGGAACAATTTCAACGGCCAAATCAGCATGTTTAACCAATTCTTGGATGACCCGCAACTGTTGGAAATCCTTTTCACCGAAATAAGCCCGGTGAGGTTGGATGATTTCTAAAAACCGTTTGACCACTGTGGCAACCCCATCAAAATGGCCGGGTCTGAATTCCCCTTCCATTTGAATGTCCAGCCCATTAAAATTAAACTTTTCGGATCGTTCACCTTGGGGATAAATCGCTTGGGCGGTAGGACAAAATACCGCATCGCAACCGGATTTTTTCAACAATGCGGCATCTGCTTCTTCGGTTCTCGGATAGTTTGCCAAATCTTCGGTATTGTTGAATTGCGTCGGGTTGACGAAAATACTCAGAAGGGTTATATCATTGTCATTTACAGATTCTTTTACCAGAGAAATATGTCCAGCATGGAGAGCTCCCATGGTGGGGATGAATCCGATTTTTTTACCTAATTCCTTTTGGTTTTTCACAAATGAAGCAACTTCGGATGGGGTTCTGAATAGAATCATTAATTGTTAATATATATAAAAATCCTTGCAAAAATAAGGCACCTCCAACAAATCTCACAGATATTTTGTATCTTTGTGCACTATTTCAAGTAATTAATCTAAATATATGGAAGGAAAGCGCATATTGTATGTAACTACCGAAATGATTCCTTACTTTCCTGAAAACCCGATGTCAGTACAATCATTGAAAATCCCTAAAGCGATGAGCGACCGAGGAGCAGATGTAAGGATTTTCATGCCAAGGTTTGGAGTTATCAATGAAAGGAGGCATCAATTACACGAAGTGATTCGTCTTTCAGGAATGAACCTGATTATCAATGACATGGACCAACCTTTGATTATCAAAGTAGCCTCTGTTCCGGCAGAAAGGCTGCAGGTTTATTTCATTGACAATGAAGAATATTTCAAACGGAAATCGGTTTATTTTGACAAAGAAGGTTCTTTGCTTCCCGACAACGACGAAAGAGCCATTTTCTTCGCAAAAGGTGTTTTGGAAACGGTGAAAAAATTAAACTGGAAACCCGACGTGGTGCATGTCATGGGATGGATGTCCGGTATGTTGCCCGCTTATATCAAGGAATATTATGCAGATGATTCTTTCTTCAATGAAGCAAAGGTCGTCGTTTCTTTGTTTGACAATTCCTTTGAAGGTGAATTGAACCCGGAAATTACCCAAAAACTTGCTTTTGACGGCATCAACGGCGATGTTGCAAAATACCTTTCCAAACCCGACTTTACCGCTGTAACCAAGTCCGCATTGAAATACGCGGATGCCGCGATTAAAGGTGAAGAAATCATACCCGAACCCATCAATAATTTTCTGGAAACAGAAAACATCCCTGTCATGGAATACTGTCCGGTAGAGGGAATCAGCGAAGCATATAAACTTTTTTATGCTGAGGAATTAATGAATCAAAATTAATCATACAACAATCCATGAAGAGAGTTTTTAACCTTGTTGCGGGAGCGATTGTAGTAGTGGTAACACTGTCTGCTTTTTCCTGCGAGGACGACATTTCCGATGTAGGAAGCGGCTTATTGGACAGTGGTTCTACCGCAAATGTCATGTATGTCGATTTAATCGCATACAACACCAATTCAGATTCTATACGGTCTGATGAAAAAGTATTGCAAAACGGGATTTTGGGCGTTTACGAAGAGCCGGTTTTCGGACGAACCAAAGCAAAATTTATTTCCCAAGCACGCTTGGGGCAATTGAACCCGGATTTTGGAGCGAACCCTGCGATGGATTCCGTGGTTTTGCACATTCCCGTTTATTACAAAAACACAACCGAAGACATCTCTGTTGATACCGCCTACCTCTATTTAGCCGAAGGCGAACAACCAAGCGATACGGCGACCATGAGAATTAAAAGGACGTATAAAGTGGATTCCATTTATGGAAACACCGCCTTGCCGATGACTTTACAGGTACGGGAAGTAGGCGAATATTTGTATTCTCAGGATACCACCTATTTTTCCAATCCCGCCCTCCGGGTAAGGGATCAGATTGACATTTTACCCAATGTTCTGGGAAGTGCCCCCGTTTCCAATACCATTACTACTTACCAAATAAAAGCCAAAAACGACATCGAAACCCAAGCGCCTGTCGTGGCTTATAAGGTGAAGTTGGATGCGGATTATTTCAAACAAAAATTCATTGACAACGCCGGTTCAAACCTGAACGACCAAGCTTCATTCATCCGTAATCTGTTTCGGGGAATTGAGCTTAGTGTAGCAGAAGAGCAAGGATTTTTATTCAATTTCAACCCGAGTTTAATGGCTTTTACAATGTATTCTTCCTATGACAACCCGACGGAAGATACGGGAGCGGAAGACTATGAACCAAGGCTTCAGCGAACGCTTGGGCTATCCTTTGCCAGTTATTGGGCGACCACGCCGGGCTTCAACGTCCATATCAATCAATACCAGCATTCCAACCGAAGCCCGCAGTTTGTGAATTCCTTTACAAACCCAAATACTGTTTCCGGCGACAGCCGATTGTACCTCAATGGTTTGGATGGAACCAAAACGGTTATCAAACTCAATCAGGACCAATTGAGCCAAATCCGTCAAAACGTATTAGAAAATGACTGGGCCATTGTAGGTGCGGAATTGAATTTATTTGTGGATGACAATTATGGATTGAAAAAGCCCCCTTATCTTTTCGGATGGAACCGGTATTGGGAAGACCCTAAACATAAAAATCTTAATTTTACGGATTTGACAGCGTTTTACAACAGTTATCCACTTTCGGTACAATTCAATCCGATGTACAATTACACCGATGATCCGAAAGTTTATACCATTCGAATAACCGATTATATCAAAGGAATTGTAGAAGGAAATACCGTTTATGAGGACGGAAGTTTGATTCTGAGTCTCGGGAACTTCCTATTGACTCCTTCGAATAGTTACACAACACCGGTGAGCGCGACAGATCCTTTTGCCAACGACCGTGCGTTCAATCCACACCGGGTTGTTTTACACGGAAACGCTACTGAACAACAAGACAAAAAATTACAACTCAAAGTTTATTATACTAAAAAATAAGTACCATGTGTGGAATCGTAGGTTACATCGGGCATAGAGCTGCCTATCCCATCATTATCAATGGGTTGAAAAGATTAGAGTACCGCGGCTATGACAGCGCGGGGATTGTGGTCATTGAAGACAATGAATTCGGATTGGTGAAAACCAAAGGAAAAGTTTCGGATTTGGAAGCCAAAGCGGAATCCATCGACAACGGTTCCGTTATCGGGGTAGGCCATACGCGCTGGGCAACGCACGGTGTTCCCAACGACGTGAATTCCCACCCGCATTTATCAAACAACGAGGAATTGGTGATTGTACACAACGGAATCATCGAAAACTATGAATCCATCAAAATTGAACTTTCTCAACACGGGTTTGTATTTCACAGCGATACCGATACCGAAGTATTGATCAACCTGATTCAATATTTAAAAGAAAAAGATAAACTTACCTTAACCGATGCAGTGCGATACGCGCTGAACGAAGTCATCGGTGCTTACGCCATAGCGGTTCTGGATAAAAGCAACCCCAATGAGATTGTAGTGGGGAGGCTGGGCAGCCCGTTGGCAATCGGAATCGGTGAAAATGAATTCTTCATCGCCTCCGACGCATCGCCTTTCTTGCAATTCACCAAAGACGCTGTTTACCTTGACGATGGCGAAATGGCGACTATTTCGTTGGGGAAAGAAGTGGACATCCGGAAAATCAAAGACAATTTACAAGTGGTTCCCTCGATTCAGGAACTTCAGTTCAATCTGGAGGAAATCGAAAAAGGCGGTTATGAACATTTCATGCTGAAGGAAATTTACGAACAACCCAAATCCATCCGAGATACGATGAGAGGAAGGCTTTTGGTTGAAGAAGGAATCATCCGCATGGCAGGAGTTTGGGACCACCAGGAAAAATTCATGAACGCCAAACGAATCATCATCGTCGCTTGCGGCACATCTTACCATGCAGGATTGGTCGGCGAATACTTAATTGAAGACTTGGCTCGAATCCCGGTAGAAGTGGAATACGCCTCAGAATTTCGCTACCGCAATCCCATCATCGGGAAGAAGGACATCGTCATCGCCATCTCCCAGTCCGGTGAAACAGCCGATACCTTGGCGGCTCTGAAACTGGCCAAAGAAAAAGGTGCTTTCATCTATGGCATCAATAATGTGGTAGGCTCGTCCATCGCACGATTTACAGACGCCGGATCCTATACCCATGCCGGACCCGAAATCGGGGTAGCTTCCACCAAAGCTTTTACCGCGCAGTTGACCATTCTTTCTTTGATCGCGATTAAATTGGGAAAACACAATGGAAATCTGAGCAAAGAAAGATTCAATGCCATGATTCGGGAGTTGGATGCAATGCCGGAATTGGTTGAGGAAACCCTGCAATCAACCGCAGAAACAGTCATTGAAATCGCCGAAAAATACAAAGATTCCTCCAATGCGCTTTATTTGGGCAGGGGCTATAATTTCCCGTCCGCTTTAGAAGGTGCTTTGAAGCTGAAAGAAATTTCCTATATCCATGCGGAAGGTTATCCGGCAGCAGAAATGAAACATGGTCCGATTGCATTGATTGATGAAAATATGCCGGTGATTATCATCGCAACCAAAACTGGCCATTACGAAAAAGTAGTCAGCAATGCACAGGAAATCAAAGCCCGAAGCGGACAAATCATCGCAGTAGTCAACAAAGGGGACAATGAAGTGCGTAAGATCGCCAACCACGTAATTGAAATCCCGAACAGTTCAGAAGAGTTCTCACCAATTTTGGCCGCCATTCCTCTGCAGCTTCTGTCATACTACATCGCTGTGAAGCTCGGTAAAAATGTGGACCAACCGCGTAACCTCGCAAAATCCGTGACGGTAGAATAAATAAGGATTGATTAAAATTAGTTGGAATCCCCGCTGTTTGCAGTTGGGGATTCTTTATTTTCTACCGGTTTGCTTTCCGACAAAACCCAAGTTTCATCCAAATCCCACATTGCCCGGACTTGGAGCATGGTCGGATAAACCATCGCTCTTTCGGGTTGTTTGCGTTGGAAGAAATCACCTGTATCCCAATGCCCGTTTGCATTTTCATCCACCAGAATTTTGAAATAATATTCCCCCGGATTCAGGTAAGTATATTCAAAAGAATTTTCGGTGGAATATTGCTCATCGATGATTTCATCCTTCGCATTCAACAATTGAATCCAAAAAGGCCTATCGGGCTTGTTTTGCAGAGTCAACCTTAAATTCCCGAAATCATTCCGGGATTTTGTGCGGAATTTCACACGAATGGTATCGTTGGTTTCACCAAAAAAATCGGTCACCGCACCGGGGAGTAAATTCACTTCATAGGCAGTTGTCAATTCGATGGGGAAATCAATGGCAAACGTATTCTCATGTATCGAATCGAGCAGGGTTTGGAACGTTAATTCCAAGGTATCTTTTTTGACGGAAATAAAACCGGGATCAATTTTTTCAATCGGATAATTCGCTGAAAATTTCAGTTTTTGGGAAGGTGTGTAAAAGCCTTTGTTATCTTCTTTCACCGAAAGCTGATGCCGGATTGAATTGCTGTAAACCAACGAAACAGTATCCTCATAATTCTTGTGTTTGACCAAAAAATTCAACCTCTTTGAACTGCCCGAAACAGAATCCACATCGGGCTTAAACCAAAAATTCAAAGAATCGCTTTTGGGGAGGTATGAAATCCGTGAAGTCGAAAAATCAAAATCAATCGGCGTGATTTCCACTTCATCCGGTTGTCCCGTAAACCGGAAAACCAAATGCCCGTAACCTTTTTGCTCCGCTTTCCCCGCTTTGTATCCCTGAAGTTGGTCAAAAAGCTGTAAATCAGCAGATGTGTTTTCATTTAAATCGATATAAGAATCTACGAATCCCAGTTTTTCCTGTCCGCTATCGTACCTCATATTCTGCACCTTGTCGTCAAATGCAACCAATTGGTATTTTCCCGGTTTCAGGTAATTCAGGGTAAAATTCCCTTCCGAATCGGGACGGGCAACATAAAAGGGTTTCTCTTTCAGAATGAGACTGTCACGGTAGCCCGAATCGACTTTAAACAAAGCGACCAAACTGTTTTCAGATAGTTTTTTTTCGGATAAAACGCTCAATTTACCTTGTATACGAAGCGAATCGACATGGTCTCCCGTCGAAAAAACATATTGGAAATAGGGCAGTTTATTGCCCTCATTATTGTCTTGGATGGAATTACCGAAGTTGATGTTGTAGGTTGTATTTTCCAAAAGCGGTTCCTCTAATTTTATCTGAATGTATCTGCGCGGCGAACCGACCGGCATGAAAACCGCATTGCTGCCCAGCGGGGGTGAAACGATGATTTGTTGCGTCGGGTCTTTGAGAATGATGTACTCGTCAAAATCAATCCGGATTTCTTTCAGATCAACAGGGACATTGACGGATAAGGTATCAGGCAAGCTGCCTAAGAACTTGGGTGGCATTTCGTCTTTAGGGCCACCCGACGGAGTGCCTTGCCGGGCGCAGGAAAAAACGATGAATACCGTAAGAATATATACTAAAAAGCGCATAAATAAAAACTGCTGCAAGTTAATCAAAAATCAAACCGCACAGGCAATGGTCAGCACGCTGATTTTGACCGTAAATTTCGAATGAATCAAATTGACGCAGGAAGAAACCGTGGCTCCGGTCGTGAGCACATCGTCAACCAATAAATAATGTCCGGTTAAATCTCCTTTAATCGTGAATGCGTTCCGGATGGAATTCAATCTTTCTTCCCTTGATTTATGGACTTGAGACGGATTGTTTTCTTTCCGAATTAAACAATCTTTGACCAATGGGATTCCTGTTAGTTCAGCCAGTCTTTCGGCAAAAGGCATCACTTGGTTATAGCCGCGTTTTTTCAATTTTTTAGGATGGATGGGTACCGGAATGATTCCGTCGTAGGCAGCCAGATTCATGGAAGAAAATACTCCTTCCGCCAGCAAAATGCCAATCTCGGGATGATTTTCATATTTTAAAAAGTGCATGAGTTTTTGGGTGATATTATCATGTTCAAACCTCAGGAAGCTCCCGGCGGAATTAAGGTTGCAAAGGGCTTTCAGTTTGAAGTAGGCCTCATTTTCCCGGTTGATGCCCCAATGCGTATAAGAAAGCTTTGCCGCGCAGGGAGGGCACAAAACCGCAGTCCCGGCAATGACTGATTGACAGCCAACACACCGCTTGGGGAAAAATAAATCGACAAATGAACGGGCTATTGAGAGTATTTCCATTAAATTTGCACTGATTTTTAGACCTTTAAATTAATGAATAAAATCCGTGTAACAAAATCTTTTAATTTCGAAACTGCTCACGCACTGTACGGTTATGACGGGAAATGTAAAAACATCCACGGCCATTCCTATAAATTATTTGTAACGGTCAAAGGGGTTCCCAATCCGGATGCAAACCATCCGAAATTCGGGATGGTCATTGATTTCGGGGACATCAAAAAAATTGTCAAAGCGGAAGTGGTGGATTTATTTGACCACGCGATTTTGCTCAATAAAAATTCCCCACACAAAGAATTGGGCGAAGGGCTGATACGAGACGGACACAAAGTGATTTTCACTTCCTACCAGCCTTCCTGCGAAAATATGCTGATCGACATGGTCGGGAAAATCAGCCCTCACCTGCCGGGAACGGTAACATTGCAATCCATCCGGTTACACGAAACCGAAACATCTTATGCAGAATGGCGGGCAGAGGACAACTAACGGAAATCCCGCTCAGACCGGGCAAAAAAATCTATTTCGCCTCCGACCAGCATTTCGGTGCACCCGACGACATCAGCAGTTTGGTTCGGGAGAAACGGTTTGTAAAATGGCTGGATGAAATCAAAGGTGATTGCCAAGATTTGTTTCTACTGGGCGATTTATTTGATTTCTGGTTCGAATACAAACAAGTTGTTCCCCGCGGATTTGTCCGGGTTTTGGGAAAATTGGCCGAACTTTCGGATTCGGGGATTAAAATCTACTTTTTCACCGGAAACCATGATTTGTGGATGCGCGATTACCTCCAAAAAGAAATCAATGCGACCGTCTTCTACGACCGCCAATGTTTCCGGATTGAAGGGAAAAAATTCTTTTTGGCGCACGGCGATGGTTTAGGCCCTGGAGACAAAGGTTACAAGCGGATGAAGAAACTTTTCACCAACAAAGTTGCGCAATTTTTCTTTTATCTGTTGCATCCGGATTTCGCGGTATGGTTGGGCATCCAAACCTCCCGAAAAAACAAATTGATTTCCGGTAAGGAAGACGTTCATTTCTTAGGGGAAGAAAACGAATGGCTGGTACAATATGTCAAAAGGAAATTAGAATCGGAAGATTTCGACTATTTCATTTTCGGGCATCGGCATTTACCCATGGAAATCCCCGTCGGAAATTCTATTTACATGAATCTGGGCGATTGGATAAACCATTTTACCTACGCGGTTTTTGACGGGAAAAATTTATCCTTAAAAAGCGACATTTCCGAGTAACTCCCGGTAAATCTCCATGATTTCAATGCGGAAATAAAATCCAGCCATGACGGCTAAAAACCCCCAAAGGGCAATTTCTTTCCAAATCACCGAACCTTGGTATTGAACATACCTTCCGAGGAAAACGCTCAAGGGCAAACCCAAAACTGCCAGTAAATCCACTTGGTTTCCACCAAAAAGCAAAAGGATAATGACCCAATTTAAAAAATAAAGAAAGAACAAAAAGTAAATATGCCTTTTGTTGATGTCCTGCGTCCCCGAATGGGCGATATGATCCATCCACACAATGAGCAATAAGAGGCCGATTGGCAGCAACCATAAAAGAGGGGAGAAATCCCAAAAATCCCAACGGAAATAACCGCTCATCTCATCAACCCGGTGCATTTGGTCGCTGAGGTACAAAAATTGCAGGCCGACAGCCAGCGGAAAGACAAACCCCAGAACAAAAAGCAAGATAACCCGTAGGTTCAGGGATTGCATATACAAATAATTGAAAAGGATCAACCCGGTTAAAAATACGGCGGGAGGAAAAAAAACCGTTGTCAAACTTAGGCAAACCCCTACATCGAATGCATAATTTTTACTGTCCGATTTCTCTTCCGCCCGAACCATCCGCCAAATCAATGCGGTAGAAAACACCATCGAACACGAAAACCGAAAATCCGTTGCAATCCCTGAAAAAGCAAACATCCAGATGATGAAAAACCAAAAAGGCAGCCCGGGGTTTTTAAAAAGCTTGGAGGAAGAAAGGAAAAAGCTTCCCAATAAAACCAATATTAGAAAAGCAGAAATGCCCCAAAGATATTGGAACAAAAGGCCTTCGCTGTGCAATCGGCCGAAAAACAAGAAGGAAAACAAGGTTCCTAAAACAATTTGTACAAAAAATGATTTCTTAGAAAGGATGTTTGCCAACATTTTTATTAACTTTGCCTGAACTTCAGAAACAAAGATATGGGTTTAATTACAGATATAATCTTCGGAATCGGTTATTTGTCCACTTGGACTTTCGAGAATCTATTGGTTCCTATCGGGCATGCTTTTGACTGGATTTTATTCATTGTCGGAATGGGATTGATGGCTTGGTGGCTATACAAACTCGCGCAGTTCGGTAACGAGAACGAGAAAGATTACAAAGGCTGGTAATTCCCCGCTTAAATCGCATTCTCATCGCCGGAGATCATCAGTTTGATCGTTCGGAATATAATCACTAAATCAAGCAGAAACGACCAGTTCCTGACATAATAAATGTCGGTTCGGATTCTCATTTCCATATCTTTATCGCTATCCACAACGCCGCGGTAGCCCCGAGTTTGGGCGAGACCGGTAATTCCCGGCTTTACATAATGTCGCAAAGAATACCGTTTGATGATATCTGAATAAGATTCGTTTTCGGAAACCATGTGCGGCCTCGGCCCGACGATAGACATTTCCCCTTTCAACACATTGATGAACTGCGGCAATTCGTCTAAACTCGTTTTGCGCAAAATCCGTCCTAATTTCGTTACCCGCGGATCATCGCGTTCGGTGGGTTTTCGGTTGTTGTTTTTATCATCACGCATCGTCCTGAATTTCAGACAGCTGAATTCCTTTCCGTTGAGACCGTTCCTTTTTTGTGAAAAATGAATGGGCCTGCCTTGGTAAATCAGCACCAACAATGCCAAAATCGGATACAACCAAGAAAGAATAAAAACGAAAACCATTAGTGTGAAAAACAAATCGAACAGCCTTTTGATGATTTGGTTAAAAGAATGGTCAAGCGGGTAATGCTTGTAAGTTAAAATCGGAAATGTATCCAAGTAAGATATATCGAGGCTTTGGCGGGTGTGGAAAGAACTGTTGGGCACAAAACCTACATGCACATACTGGCTTTCCGCCATATCGGTTACCCGGTTCATCACGTCTTCATCCAGCCCGTTCCCCAAACAGATATAGAGGAATTCTATCTCTTCTTCAATCAGCGATTTTTTAAAAGAATTCAGATTCAATAGTTCCTGGCCATCCTGCGGATTTTTCGTCACATAAATCTTCGATAAGTGCAAACCCAAATCCTTCCGTTCAGACAATAATTCCATCAGGCCTTTGGCATTTTCATTGAACCCGATGATGGCTACATTCCGAAGGTTAAATCCTTGTTTGCGTATTCTCTTCGTGATGTAATAAATCGCGCTGCGCGAAAAAACCAAATAAACCGACAAGATGCTAATGAATGCAAACGCTTGTTCGTTGCTGTACAGATATTCGAATTTGATGCCCGAAACCGTAAACAAAACAAATGAAAACAAGACAATCTGGAACAAACTTCCTTTGATATAGTTGATGTATTTCGCGAACCTGAATCCCCTGTATAATTGTGTATATTGGGAAATGAAATACCAGGAAACCATGATCAGGAAAAAAGCTTTGTATTGGTCGGCGAACATTTTCCCAAGGGTCGCTAAGTTAAATTCAAAATAAATATAGTTAAACCGGATAAAAAGAAAGCCGAAAAACAAAGCGGCCAAAACAATACAGTCAATTACCAAAAGGAAAATCGAAGCATTGTTTTGTCGGAGGTGTTTCATATCAGCAGTTTAAAGTTTCGAGCCGGTAAATCTTTTCGGGCTTAAAAATACTAAACTTTATACTTCTAACCGTTTATCTTTGCAGATAATAAATCTTTTTTAAGATATTTATTTTTTCACGGCCCAAAGCCCATGGTTAATAAGAATCCGTTTTGAAAAAAAGAATCATTTGCATCGACATCAGCACCGGAACTTTTGAAATGCTGATGGAAGAAATTCTGGAAAAAGCCGTACAGCGGGAATCTTCCTATGCCTGTGTGGCAAATGTACATATGCTGGTCGAAGCCTATAAAGACCCGGCATTTGCTACGATTGTGAATCAGGCCGATTTTGCTTTTGCGGACGGAATGCCGATAGCCAAAAGTATAAGCTACCTTCACGGTTATGCGCAGGAAAGAGTGGCCGGCGTTGAAATCATTGCGTATTTATTGAAGGAATCTTCCAAGAAAAATTTAAAAATTGCATTTTATGGGGGAACCCAGGAAATCCAGAACAATACAAGAGCATATGTCGAGAAAAATTATCCTGAACTGAAAGCCTTTTATAAACCGCATCCTTTTCGGGAACTGAGACTGGAAGAAGAAAATGAGTTAGCAAAAGAATTCAATGAATTCGGGACACAAATTCTTTTTGTCGCGACGGGTTGCCCGCGCCAGGAAAAATGGATGGCCGCCCGGAAAGGAACCATAAACGCCTGTATGATTGGGATTGGCGGCGCGTTGACGGTAGTTACGGGAATGAAAAAAAACGCACCCGGATGGATGCGCCGCAACAGTTTGGAATGGCTGTTCAGACTCATGCTGGAGCCTAAAAGACTGTTCAAACGCTATGCAATTACCAATACGACTTTTCTTTGGTTGTTGGGGAGGGAATTGATTAAGAGAAAGAAAGCTTAGACAGTCAGATATAAATTCTTGTAAAATTCGTGGTAAGAGTCATTTGCGGGGAAACTTTCCAATTTTTCCATGATTAAAATGGAATCAGCTTTTATATATAAGTCGTCAGCATTTCTATTTTGAAAGAGTGAAGTTCCTTCCGGCCTTTCCACAACATCTGATGCCAAAACAGGTTTTTCCAAATAAAGTGCTTCCCGTACGGTCAAGGCATCTCCGTCGGTATTAGTAGCACGAACGACTATATGCGATTTTTCAATTAAACGGACAAAAGAAATCGGATGGTTGAAAATGGTTATCTGTTTGGATAAATTTTCATCTTCTACAATTCTTTTATTCCTTTCTAGCAATCCATATTTATCGTCTCTTGAAGCCACTACGAAAATAATTTTATAAGGTTTGTTTTCAAATTTAATTTGCTTCGCAACCTCTACCATTAAATCCAAACCATATAAATCTTCCTGATTATGCAAATCCAGCCGGAAAGCATTACTGACAATTATTTTTTTATCTGAATTTTGTGTTAATAATTCTTTCAACTCAACAGGCAATTCAGGTTCCGAATTTAAATCTGGAGGAATAAAAGCTTCTCTGACCACAGCCTTATTTAGCTTTAATAAAACATACATTTCATGATTTACAACCACAACTTTATCTGCGAGTGAAGTGTATTTTCTAATTAGATTGAGATAGGAAGAATCTTTTAATTCCAGAAGGGCATGGAAGGTAACGACAATTTTTTTTCTTAATAAGAAACCAATCAAAACATGAAAACCTCTCAACCACCAAATGCTTGTATGAATATGGATGATGTCTGCTTTCCAAATAATGGAAAAATATTTTAAAAAATTTCCCGTCCTTAAATTGAATACAGAACTTTTTTCATTTCCAACCGGAGATTCATCAATGAAATTAAAATCAAAATCGTTTTTTAACAGATTCGCCAATCTCCTGATGTGCATGCTGACTCCGCCAATTGCACTGTACGGCCCAATCATAACAATGTTTTTACGCATGTTTATAGGCTTTTGCAATCGAAAACAAACTTACTAAAAACGCACAAAGTACAATCCCGTCGTGTCTTTGCAAGATGGATTCGGTTATCATACATACCGCAAAAGTCAGAATGAGCGCAATTCCAAGATAATCACGATTTTGGTAATTGATTTTCAATCCGTAAAATAAAAGAAGTACCAATAATGCCAAACCGAAAATGCCGTAATACAGGACTGTTTCAATGTATTGATTGTGCGCATTGTATTGTTCCAGAAACCCGGTTTCAAATCCGAATTTTTTATAATTCTCATACAGCCCGTCATGCCCGTCGCCGGTTCCTGCACCGAATAGAATGTTATTTTTGCTGATTTGGTCTATGGCTGCCTGCCAGTGGATTTTCCTTGAACCGACATCGGAAATCGGTTCACCTTCCGGTGTGTGCGGATTAAACTTCTCCTGAAAGCTCGGAGAAAGATAGAATGCAACAGGAATCAAAGTACAACCTGCAAACAACAGGTAAATGTATTTTGAAGGAATCCATTTTCTTTGAGAAATCAGGTAAATGAAAACCACCACAATCAATGCAACGATACTGATTCGGACGCTCAACAGGTACATATAACCCAGCAGATAAAGAATGCAGCCGGCATACCAAAGGGTCTTCTTTCTCAGGTTAAACAAAAAATAAGCGATTGCCACCACGCAAAATAGGGCGAAGTAGGTGTTGTGCTTATCCTGCAGCATTTCCAGTTTGATGAAATGAAAATAATCTCCCAGGTTGTTCATTTTCAGATAGATCGCTTTTGCCAAGACAAATCCGGACGCCAATATGACCGAAAAACTAAAATATTTCAGCAGAAATCCGATTGTTTGTTTCTGAATCCGAATGGTTGAAAAAATCAAAGGAAAAATCAGAAATGGCAAATTCCGGGTCAGGATTTTTGTGCCTTCCGAAAGGTTTTCCGTATAAATTAAACCAATACAACTCACCCAAAAAAGGGAACTGAAAATCAAAAAAAGGACAGTGTTTTTCTTGAATAAATTTAATTTTTCAGAAAATGAATTGTAAAAAATCCAGCAGGCGGCACTTAGGATTATCGCTTTGGAATTGATATCATGTTCCGGAAAAGCCAATGTAATCAAAACGGCCACCAGAGAAAGATAAAACAGTGGTTCTTTTATCCGGCTGAAAAAACTCATTCCAAAGATTTATCAAGGAGTTTCACCAAGATGGAATAGCCTTGTTGGTTGAGGTGCACCCCATCGTCCATCAAATAGTTGTTTTCTTCCTTCAACCGGTCGTACAACGGAATCAGTACAGATTTATCGGTTGCCGAAGTACATTCCTTCAGGATGTTATTGAAAGCGGAATTATGCTGTTCAAAACCGGGATTGTTAGAAGGCGGAAGACTAACCGCGATTAATTTTTTGGTTTCCGCGCGCGAAGAAAGTCGGGATATAACTTGACAAACTTGGTCTTTGAGCAAAGCCGGGTCGGTTGCTTTGTCCTGCGCACCGAAAAATAAAACATACACATCCGCTGTGGGAATTTCTTCCAAACGGTTCAGGATTTCACCAGCGGTTGCATAAACAGTGGCTTCATGCGCAAATCCGTTCACGTCTTTTTTAGAGCCCAGAAACACCAAATCCTGGTTTTTCAGGTGAAGCCATTTCCGAAGGTCGCGGCCCTCCTGCCAAATCATTTCGGAATCGCCGATGGTAACCACCGTTTTGTTGCCGTCTTCTTTCAACGGCAGGTCGATGATTTCCAGCTTCGCTGTTTTTAATTCTTTTTCCGGATAACCATTGATCCACCTCACGCCAGAAAAAACAATGTTGTTCTCAGACATAATCAAATCAGACACCCGAAAATAATATACCGTTTTGGGGGTAATCAATTTATACGAATTATTGGTAGATACCTGTTCCGTCCTCTTCAAATCATTCTTTAAAACCAAAAAATCAAAGGAAACCGAATCCACAGCAACTTCACCAATAGAATCCAAGATGGAAACATTTTCCCAGTCATAACTCATTTGGAAAAAAATGTCGCTCGGCTTTTTGAAAAAATTAAAAGCCAAATAAATCATCAGGATGATCCAGATGAAAACAATCGCGCTTTTGGAAGGAAGGTTAACTGACATTTTTAGGGGCTTTTGGTTTTTTCATCGTAATAATAAATCGGATAAATGAAAATCAAAGATAATATCAAATAGTAAATATTATTGATGGCATAGGAAAACAGCGCATCAAAGAGCAATGCGAAATAAATCACGAACACAATTTTGAACTTGTCGTAACCCCAACGCAGGAAAATCAAGGGTGAAACGATAATCAACATATATAAAAGTCCGCCGATAATGCCCATTTCCACAAACAAATGGGGATAATAGGTGTCGGTCGTGGTCAGTTCAGGCGTGGTGTACCAGTTGAATTTCACCTCCTTGTAAACCGGGGAATTATAAGTAACCGAGGAAGGACCGCCAAAGGAACCGATTCCTCTTCCAAATAGGTTGAGCCGCCCCATTTCATCGAACATTACCCGGTAGGAATCACCGCGTGCCGAATTGCCCTCGAGCACATATTCCACCAAACGGTAACGTGCATTTTTTTCCATGGTCAGCACCAGTTGAGGCATCGTCAGGAAAGCGACTACAAAAATGCCCATAACATAAAGCAATACCCGAAGTTTGTTCTTCATTTCCAAAAACACCAAGACCAGAAAAGTCCCGAGGGTTTTATAAGAAAAACTCAAAAACATGGAAACCAGGAATATGATCATCAACACCAGTTTCCCTTTTCCGTGGTAAAACCTTTTGGTCAGGAAAAAAGCGATAAGGTTCAGGAATCCGAACAAACCAAAGAAGCCCACAATCCCCGTTGCGCGCAATACGCCTGAAGTCGTGTTGGGCCCCCATGTATTCCAATATGGATTGTAAATGTAAAACCATTGGCGTACGCCGCGCATCCAGTTCAGGTAATTGATGATTTGCCAAAAATCATTGATCAAAGTAAAAACCAGAAAACTATACAGCAGAAATTTAAAATCTTTTTTGAGCGCATAGCTGTACATCAAAATGCTGATCGGGAAAAGGTAGCGGACACTTTCCTCAATCGCTGCTTCCAAGCTAAACGAAATGATAATCGCGTAAATAAAAAACGGCAAAAAACACAAGATGGAAAACAACAACCCACCATGGTATTTCAGTGTAAGCAGGGCGTAAACAAGCATATAAGTCACCGCTCCGACCTTCAGCGGCCCCGAAAGGCTGCTTTGTTTATACAAAAGGATTTCCGATGCGATGACCATGAGGAAAGGCAGCAATATCAGTATATGCCTGAGAATCGGCATATAAGTATTTCGTATGTTGATTTGTCCGGCTTCCATCTTACACAAACTTTTTAACCAACTTTTTTTCGAAAAAAGTTAAGCATCCCAAACTTACGACATTTTGCAGAACGTAAGACCAAGCCGCACCGGCCGCGCCATATTCCCAAGTCAGATAATACATAGCCGGTGCGGAAATCAACAAAATGAGCGAAGAGGCATACAGGATGTAACGCATTTTCCCCAAACTTAGAAAGATGATTCCTTTTAAACTGAAAAAGCCTTGAATGAGCCAACCAATGAGCATAATGCGCAATAAAACAATCGCTTCGTCGAATTTATCACCATAAACGACCGCCACCAAAACAGGTATGAAAAGTTGCGCCATTGCAAAAAGCCCGATTGAAATCCAGTTGAATTTCTTTTCAAAAACGGCATATCGCGTAAAAAAGACCTTCAGGTTTTGGGAAGTTTCGGACATTTTGGGAATCAAGAATTGCTGTACACTCGAAACCAAAACATTCATGCCCTGAACCAAAATCAAGGCAAAAGCATACAACCCGAATTCGAATTGATCGGCAATGAGTATATAAGCAATCAGGAAGCCGGAATTCAATTTTAGCTGATCGACAATTTGGGAAGTAAAGGCCGTATTGGAAAGAGAATTGAATTGTTTTTTTAAGGAGGTGAAAGCTTCTTTAGATGTAGAAGTTAGATCTCTTCTCAAATCGATTAAAAGAATCAATACGGATAACCCTGAAGTCAGAATGGTGGAAATAATGTATCCATTGATGAAAAAGTAATACGTAAACCCCAAAACAATGACGGCAGAAGCCATTTTCAAATAAAGGATAACGGTACTGATGCGCTTGAAAAAATCAATCGCTTGGTAATAGCGAATCAACAACTGCGTCAACACCGTGGGGATGATTACGCAAGCATAAAGGTAAAACCAACGGTCATGTTTGGGATTGTCTGAAAGCCATCCCAAATACACGAGCAAACAAAAAAGCAAGGAAATACCGACCGAGTAAACCAAAGTGTACCGGATGGAATGGGACAGCAGGAAACGCCTGATTTTCTTATCTGCATTTTCCGGAATAAGTTTCAAAATGGCGAAAATAGCGCCGCCACCTCCTAAAACAACTGCAATTCCGGTTAAAGTTTCAATCGATTTGATAACCCCCACATCGTCCGGCGACATGATTTTGGCGATGAGCAAATGGGAGGCAAATACAATGAATTGAACGGAATAATTTGAAACCGCGAGGTGGAAAAAACCTCTTGCCCAAAGTCCTTTTGTTTGTGTAAATAAGTTTTCGAGAGCTGGTTTCATTTGCAGTTTCAAAAGTCTGAAACAAAATGATAAATTCCTAATATCGGAAATGATATTTCGGATTATTCCAATACGCTCCACTTTGGCCTTTTGGCCGGTGTCGGATAAGCCGACGTCGGGATAGGGTTAATCCTTGTGGAAAAACCGTTTTCAACGGCTATCTTTTGGGCGAAATCATACCAAGACATGATTTCCTTTCCGGCAAAATTACGGATGCCGTAACGGGAATCTTCCGATAAAATGACTTTTAAAATATATTTCGCTAAATCCCGCGCATCCGTCGGTTTCCCGGTCTGGTCGCTGACTACGTTCAACTCTTCTTTTTCCTGCATCAATTTGAGCATCGTGGTATAAAAATTTTTTCCGTAAGGCGAATAAACCCAAGAAGTGCGGATGACAATGGTTTTGGGATTGACTTCCAATGCGAAGCGTTCCCCTTCCAGTTTTGATTTCCCATAAACATTAATCGGATTGGGATTGTCTTCGGTCGTATAGGGTTTGTCGTTGTTCCCGTCGAAAACATAATCGGTAGAAATATGGATGAATCGGGCATTTTGTTCTTTACATTCTTCGGCCAGGTATTTCACGCCATCGGCATTCACCCTGAAGGCTTCCTCGACTTCCGTTTCTGCGAGGTCAACGGCGGTATAAGCCGCGCAATTTACGCAAACATCAATCCGGTTGGTAAAGAAAAAAGTTTCAACAATTTCTTGTTGGCTGATGTCCAATTGGCTCCTGTCCAAAAATAAAAACTGGTAACCGGCATGCGGTGTTTCGTTCAAAATCTCCTTCAGGGACTTTGCCAATTGTCCATTTGCGCCGGTGACCAATACTTTTTTCATCAGGAATAAGGATTGAATACTGAGAACGGCGGTGCTTGACTGTCTTTTTGCGAAAGAGTTACCGCTTCCGGTGGGATTTGCCAATCGATGTTCAAATCCTTGTCCAAGGGATGGCAACCGTCTTCAGAAGATTGATGGTAATAGGCATCGCATTTGTAAAAAACAACAGCGGTTTCGCTCAGGACGGAAAACCCATGCAGAAATCCTTTGGGAATAAACAATTGCTTTTTGTTGTCACCGGATAATTCGACCGAAACATGCTGCCCGAATGTAGGAGAACCTTTCCGGACATCCACTGCGGTATCTAAAATGGTACCCGACAAAACCCGGACGAGCTTGGATTGCGCAAATTCTCCGCGTTGCATGTGCAATCCCCTGATTACGCCGTATTTGGAACTGGACTCATTGTCTTGAACAAAATCGGTTTCATAACCTAAAATTTCGGAGATACTGTTTTTTTTGTAAGTCTCTAAAAAATAGCCTCTTTCGTCTTCAAAGACTTTGGGATGGATGATAAAGCAGCCTGCTAAGTTTGTTTCGGTTATAAACATCTTGAATCAAAATTGCCACGAAGTTAAAAATAAAAAGCCGTTTTCTGAATAAAAAACGGCTGTTGCTTTCTGTTTAAAGAAGAGATGATTATTGGATTCCCAGTTCTTTTTTCACATCTGGTAAAATATCAACTCCGTTTGCATATAATAAAACACTTCCGTCTATTACATACTTCAAACCTTTTGCGGCAGCTACTTTGTTGATGGCGTTTTGGGCTTTTTCATTGATGGGTTTCAACAATGCTTCTTCTCTTTCCGTCACTTCTTTGGTAGCGGCTTGCTGATACGTTTGCAGCTTTTGAAGGCCGGTCTGGTATTCCTGTTGCTTTGCTTGGATTTGAGCCCCCATTGCTTTGATTTGCTCATCTGTTTTGCCTTCCATTTCTTTTTGGGTATCGCTGATCAATTTTTGAAGGGCATCTTCTTGTCTTTTGATTTCAGCTTCATGTCGTTCATATAAACCTTTCAATTCATTGTCGGCAGCAATCTTTTCCGGCATGGACTGGATCAGGGCATAAGGGTTGATGTGTCCAACTTCTTGCGCGAAAACTGTTATGCCTCCTACAAACAACATGGCAAAAACAGCGATTAATTTTAGATTTTTCATTTATGTATAATATTAATTATTAGGTTCTTTAAATTATTTTTTCAAGGATCTTTCTCCCGGATTTTGCTTGGGAGGAGTAGAACCTTTTTGTGACGAATTGTTTTTTCCCTTATTCGGAGAAGAGGTATTTCCTTTATTGTTGGTGTTGTTTCCGCCGGATTTAGGTTGTTCTTTTATGACCGCATTGGGATTGAGCTGCAAAAGGACTTCGCGGCTGATATCGAATTTCGGGTCGGTATACACCATGATCAAATCACTGCCTTTGTCAAAGATAAACCCATAATTCCTTTTTTCGGCTACACTTTTCACGGCGTTCCAAACTTGGTCTTGGATTGGCTTAACCAAACTTTGTCTGAGCTTGATAAGGTCGCCGCCTTGGCCATATCTTTTTTCCTGCAATTCTTTGATAGCGGTAATTTCCGTATCAATTTCCGACTGCTCTTTTTTGATTTGTTCTTCGGTCAACAATACTTTTTCATTCAAAAAATCCGCTTGTCTTTTGTTAACCGCATTTTGACGGTTTTCAATTTCCTGGTTCCATTGCTCGGTTTGGGTTTTGAGCCTTTGCTGCGCCTGAACATATTGAGGCAGGTTCTCCAATATATAGTCGGTGTCCACGTATCCGAACCGCTGTGCAGCCAATGGGGAAGACAAACCGATCAGTAAAATAAAAAGGAACAAATTTCTCATGGTGTGATGTGTTATCGAAAATAGTGCCATATAATTTAGGCAAAAATAATGTTTTTAAAATTGTTGTCCAATAATAAAATGCGTTTGCCATCCGGAAGGTTCATTGCTAAACATCGTATTATCAAAACCATAGCCGAAATCAAAGCCCAGCATCCCAAAAGCGGACATGAAAATCCGTACGCCGACCCCCGCCGACCTGCGGAGTTCAAATGGTTTGAATTCCTTGGTGTCGGCCCAAGTGTTTCCGGCTTCTGCAAATCCAAGCGCGAAAATCTTGGCTTGCTGCCCCATTGTGATCGGGTATCTCAATTCCAGCGTAAATTTATCGTATATACTTCCACCTCCTGTAGGCGTAATGTCTTCGCGCGTCCCACCGGATTGAGTGGCGTCTTCGTAACCCCGGAGCGGAATAATTTCCCGGCCGTCGAAACGGTTACCCATCAGTCCGGTTCCTCCTAAGTAGAACCGTTCAAACGGGATGGTCCCGATTTTGCCGTTGTAAGTTCCCAGGTATCCGAATTCTCCTCCGACCTTCAAAACCAATTTACCCGCCAGTTCTTTGTACCAATAAGCCCTTGCTTTGATTTTGTAATATTCCAGCCATTCGAATTTATCCACATCCGACATGGTAGAATAATCTTTATCATTTAAAATGGAATAAGGCGGCGTTACGGTCAGCGCAAGGCTCATTTCGGAACCGTTTTGCGGGAAAATGGGATCCGGCCCCATTGAATTCCGGGTAAGCCCGATGGTATAATTGAAATTGTTGGAAGACCCGTTTTCGTAATTCAAATCGCCTACCGTCAAAGCATAATTGTCGAAATTGTATTTCTGGTAAGAGAAAGCGTGTGAAAGCCTGAACCAGTCATCAGGCCAAGTCAGCAATTGGCTCAACCCAACGGTTGCACCGATGATGTTCAATTTGGCCTCTTCGCCGTAAAAATCGCGGTAATTGTATCTCGAATAGTAAACCGAAGTCGATAATGCGGTCGGCCTTCTTCCGCCAATCCATGGTTCGGTAAAAGAAAAACTGTAATTCTGGTAACCTCTCCCCGCTTGTGCACGGATAGAAAGTGACTGGCCGTCGCCCATCGGAACAGGTTTCCATGCTTCTCCTTTGAACATATTGGCGACGGAGAAATTCCCGAAGGTCAATCCCAATGTCCCTAAAAATGTACCGGCGCCGTATCCTCCTTGCAATTCAATCTGGCTGGAACTCTTGTGTGCCAACTCCCAGTTAAGGTCAACGGTATTGTTTTCGGGGTTGGGTTGGATGTCGGGATTGATTTGAGTCGGTTCGAAATAACCCAACGCAGCCAATTCATAAAGCGTTCTTTTGATTTCGGTTTTTGAAAACAAATCACCCGGTTTGGTCCTCAATTCCCGTGCAATCACATGGTCATGGGTCACGTCATTTCCGCTGAAAGTCACACGATTGTAAGTAGCGGGTTCCCCTTCAGAGATTTGGATTTCCAAATCGATGGTATCGTTCTTCACGCTTTTTTCAATAGGAATCAGACGGGAAAACAAATAGCCGCGGTCCATATACAGGGTGGACAAATCATCGTCCTTTTCGGAACCACTGATTTTTTTATTGATTCCTACCGCATCATAAGGATCTCCTTTTTGGTAAGAAAAAACGCGTTGCAATTGTTCAGTCGTAAACACGGAATTACCGGTAAAGGTTACATCACCCAAATAATAAGGCCGGCCTTCTTCGATGTCTATTTTGATTACCAGCTTATTTTCATCGACGCGTATAACCGTGTCGGAAACGATTTTGGCATCACGGAACCCGATGGACTTGTATTCGTCGATGACTTTTTTCAAGTCTTCACGGTATTTATGCGGAATGAATTTCGACGGTTTGAAAAAGTTAATGGATTTTCTTTTGGTCTCTTTCATGGCCTTTCTTCTCAATTGGCCGTCTCGGAGTTCGTTGTTTCCGGTAAATTCGATGTTTTTGATTTTTACCCTTTCCCCCCTTTGGACATTGATTTTGAGATTGGTTTTGGTTTTGTCGCCCGGCACTTCCGAGGTTACAAAATCCACTTTGGCATCGGGGTAACCCTTTTCCATAAAGTGGTTTTTGATGGAATTTTTAACCTGGTTTTTCAGGTTGCTGGTCACTTTGATTCCCGGCTGGAGGTTATGGTCTTTGATAAAATCTTCCCTTTTGGATTTTTTAACGCCGGTGATGTCCAATTCTACCAATTCAGGCAAACCGACCAAATGCAAACGCAGGAAAATTTTCTCTCCTTCAATCCTTGCTACATAAACATCTACGTCTGAGAATAAGTTTGTCCGCCATAATTTCTTCAAAGCGTTGTTGATTTTTGTCCCGGGGATTTCCAATTCTTCTCCTACGCGAAGTCCTGTAAATCGCAGGATTTGGGTTTTGGTAAAACGGTTTTCGCCACTGATTTCCATATCACCCAAAATATAACGCTGCGGATTGGCATATCCGGCATTTTCAATATTTTGAGCAGGAGGAATGACAAGGGAATCCGTTTCTATTTTCAATGAATCTTGGACGGTTGTTAAGGAATCGTTTTGAGCCAAGAGTAAACCGCTCACCGCCAAAAGTAAAATAGTATAAAAACCCTTCATATATAATCTTTTTCGCATATCTTTTACTCTGTTTTCAATTGTTCCCCCGTTTTTCCGTAGCGTCTCTCCCGTTGTATATAGCTTTTGACCGCCTCGTACAAATCCTCTTTTTTGAAATCAGGCCAAAGTACATCGGTAAAATACAATTCCGAATAGGCGATTTGCCAAAGCAAAAAATTACTGATCCGGTATTCGCCGCTCGTACGTATGAGTAAGTCAACCTGAGGCATGTCATGGGTGTACAAATGTGCTTCAATAACGCTTTCGGTAATTTGGGAAGGTTCGAGGTTCCCGGTTTTCGTTTTTTGGGAAATGGCCTTCACGGCGTTCAATATTTCATTTTTGGAACCGTAGTTCAAAGCGATGGTCAATGTCGCTTTGGTATTGTGTTGGGTAACGGCTACCGCATGTTGCAACTCTTTCAAAACCCTTTTGGGTAGAGCTTCCAATTCCCCGATTAAGTTCAATTTAATCCCTTTTGAATGCAATTCGTCCAATTCGGTTTGGATGCTTTGGGAAAGTAAATTCATCAGAAAGGAAACTTCCATGGCCGGCCTTTTCCAGTTTTCGGTTGAAAACGCATAAAGCGTCAGAAAGTCAATTCCTAAGTCCTCACAAGCCTGAATAGCCGCCCGAACGGATTTCACAGCGTTCTTATGGCCGAATGTCCTTTCGAACCCTTGCTTTTTTGCCCAGCGTCCGTTTCCGTCCATAATGATGGCTACGTGCTTTGGAATAGAAGAAGAGCCGATGTTGTCTAACAGAAATTGATCCATGAATGTTTAATCACAATAACACGGAGGTCTTCCGAATGTATAAGTTAAGGTCAGGCCGGTAAACACATACCAGTCGTAATTGGAAGTGTTGCCTACTTGGCGGGATTCTATCGCGCTGATATCTCTCAGCCCGATTTCCGTATCAAAAGGGGGTTGGTCGAGCCCCGGCTCGGTAATGAAAGTGAAATCCTCAAAATTGGAAAAGCTGTGGTCCAAATTGTCCGTACGCGTATAGCGGAATCCCACCTCAGCGGAAATGACCCAATTGTGTTTGTATTTGATTTTGTATCCGGCACCAAATGGTACGGTAAAACTCGTTTCTTTTTCGGTTTTGGTAGAAACCTCGGTGTGGATGGATTCTGGCTGAATAATCACACCCTGGTCGTCTCTTGCAAAAGTATGGGTGATGGTATATAAATTTTTGTCGAACATAAAAGCACCAATTCCTCCGAAAATATAGGGAGAGTGTTTGGCGGCGTTTTCATTGTTGATGTCAAAAAAATTGTATTCAAACAATAAGGAACCTTCGAGGATACTGTTTTTGAAGGCGTAACCTCTCTCACGCTTATATTTTTCCGGCGCGGTTTTGTCATTCCCGATTACTTTGGCGTAAATTGCGTTGAACCTTAAGCCCATATGAGGATTGAAGTTGAATCTGTATAGGAGACCCATTGCCAAGGGAAGTTTATCTGTAATCTTATCGGAATTGTATGAAACCGGCATGGGATTGATGTAATTGCTTCTCCCAATATCTCCGATGACGTTTGCCCCTCCTCCGAAAACCCCGATTTCATGTCGTTGCGCAAATGCCAATGAAAATGAGAGCCCTAAAATAACAATAAGTAGATTCTTCATATTTTATAAGAAATGTATGTGCAAAGAATTCAACGTGAAAAACATGAAAATGTTGCGCATTTTTCTATTAAGCGACAAATATAAACAAATATAGCAGCTGGGAATGTGCTTTAACAAAAATTAAGAAAAAATAAGTATTCAATTTCTTTTGTCCGAACCCCAAAGCAGCTTGTCGCGCAAGGTCATCAGATAGGACTTATCCTTAGGCTCCACGATGAGCATCGAAAAATTTGCTTTTTTAATCTTCAATTCCACCAAAGTAGAAAGCGGTTTGTTCCGCGAATCCAATGAGAGGAAATATTCCCCCACCCGGCTTTCGATGGTCAAATCGATCAAGGAATCATCCGCGATGATGAATGGCCGGACATTGAGGTTGTGCGGCGCGATGGGCGTGATGATAAAAGTATTGTTGTCCGGGTGCACAATCGGCCCCCCGCAGCTGAGCGAATACCCCGTAGAGCCGGTCGGCGTGGAAATGATGAGCCCGTCCGCCCAAAAAGAATTCAGGAATTCACCATTCATTTTGGCCCGAACCGTGATCATGCTGGTGGTTTCCCGGCGCGTGACCGTGATTTCATTGAGCGCAAAGTTATCGGCTATTTGTTCACCGTTGGTTTCCACTTCAATCAGGGAACGGCGGCTGATGTTGTAATTTCCCGACAGGATATCGCCTAAACTTTCCAACAACAATTCTACGTTGATGGTCGCCAAAAACCCCAGTCTGCCCGTATTTACGCCCACAACCGGAATCATTTTGTCCCGGATGACCGTTGCGGCTTCCAAGATGGTTCCGTCGCCGCCGAATGTAAACAACAAATCGGTTTCTGCGGGTAAATCTTCATAGGATGAAAAGAGCTCTACGGATTTCAAATCACTGGATACGATGGGTTTCAAAAGAAAAAGAAAATCCTTTTCGACTAAGATTTCAATGTTCCTGTGATGTAATTCAGAAAAAAAAGAATCGAAAAACTCCTTTTGGCTTTCATTTGCTTTCAATCCGTAAACCGCTACTTTCATCTGTTCATCTTTTATTTCTTTTTAATTTGGCCAAATGAATTTTACCTAAAAAAGCGCAATATGGGTGCTTCATTCCATCCACTAAACATCCAGGTATTTCATCAATTGTTCAAAACGGTCGCGCATCATTTCTTCCTTCTCATCACTGTAAAATTTATGAACAACCGTATAACCGAAGCGTTCAAACGTTTCGCTGACCGACGAGATGTTTTCGGAAATCATTTTGATGGTTATCTGCACTTTTTCTTCCCGGTAAGCCGTTACAAAAAGGCCGGTAATCCGCGCATTATTGCTTTCTACTATTTTTGAAATTTCACTGATTGAAAATTGCTTTTGGTTGATTTCCACCGTCATAATCGACCCCGGCTCCACGATAAAGGGCATTGTGGACAAGGCGGAAATCACGTCTTCCATCAGCAAGAGCCCCAGATAATGTTTTTCTTCGTTGATGACGGGCAGGATGTTGGCCGAATGGTTGTGAAAAAGTTGAACCGCATCGAATAGAGAAGCGTTTTCCGTGATGTAAAAATATTCCGCATGGTGTTTCACCTCACCCAGTTTGATTGACAGTTTGGTTGCTTCGATGGTCTCTTTGGGGATGTTTCCGATGAAATTCAGGCCTTCAAAAACCGGAATGTGCGTCAGGCTCAAGTCCGCCAATAGATTCCCCGCCGTTTCGACGGCGGAATTCAGATTGGGCGGAATGAAATCTTTACTGATGTAATGGTTTACCAACATTCCCTACAAAGTTAGAAATTAGAAATTAAGAAATCAGGAATTAGAAGGCTGAATTTAGCATACAGGCCCCAATTCATTGATCTCCCAAGGTTTACAATAAAATATTTACTTAAATTAAATCCCGAACCTATTCCATGGATAGGGCTGGATGGCTTATTTCTTCTTCAACTGAACCGTAAAATGCCTTAAAATATCAGATTCCCAAACGATTTCATATCCGGAAGCGATTTCATTTCTCCGGTCAAAAACGTTTTTCAAAGCCGCAGCGATGTAATCCATGTGCTTATACGAATAAACTTTTCTCGGAATCGCCAGACGCAAGAGTTCCAGTTTCGGGAAACGGTCCAACCGGGTTTCCGGGTCACGGTCAGCCAGCAAAGTCCCGATTTCTACCCCACGCACGCCGCCTTCTTTGTACAATTCGATGCCCAAGGTTTGCGCCGGGTATTCTTCTCGCGGAACATGGGGTAAAAATTTTAAAGCATCGATAAATACAGCATGCCCGCCGATGGGTTTCTGAACCGGAATCCCAAATTCCATCAATTTATTTCCCAAGTATTCGACCTGATGGATTCTCGCTTGTAAATAAGGATATTCCGTCGATTCGTTTAAACCTTGTGCCAAAGCACCCAAATCTCTTCCGGCCAGTCCGCCGTACGTTAAATAACCCTCGTAAATAATCCCGAAGTTCCCGCAGGTTCTGAACAATGCTTCATCGCGCATCGCCAAAAGCCCGCCGATGTTGACCAATCCGTCTTTTTTGGCCGACATTGTAAATCCTTCCCCGTAAGAAAACATTTCTTTGACGATTTCTTTGATGGATTTGTTTTTATAAGCTTCTTCACGTTCCTTTACAAAATATGCGTTTTCGGCAAACCTTGCCGCATCGAAAAACACCGGGATTCCATATTGATCTGATAAATTTTTCACGGCTTTTATGTTTTCCATCGAAACCGGTTGTCCACCGGAAGAATTACAAGTAACGGTAATCAAACAAAGCGGAATTTGCTCTTTCGGATAAGATTTATAAACCTTTTCTAATTTACCCAAATCGATGTTCCCTTTGAACGGATGTAAATCATTGATGTCAAAAGCTTCGTCAATCGTACAATCAATTGCATGCGCCCTTCGGAATTCGATATGGCCTTTCGTCGTGTCGAAATGTGAATTTCCCGGAACGACCATTCCTTCTTTCAGCAATGCGCTGAATAGAACATTTTCAGCCGCCCGGCCTTGGTGCGTCGGTAAAAAATAAGGATAACCCAAAATATTTTCAACGACATCTTTCAATTTCAGGTAAGACTGCGAACCCGCATAACTTTCATCACCCAACATAATTTCCGCCCATTGTTTGTCGGACATTGCGCCCGTTCCGCTGTCGGTCAGAAGGTCGATAAAAACCTTATCGCTTGATAAATTGAATAAATTGTATCCGGCCTCTTCAATCCATTTTGCCCTTTCTTCAGGTGTAGAAGTACGGATTTCTTCGGTCATTTTGATTTTATAGGGTTCCGCCCAGGGTAATTCCATGATGTCTTTATTTTTTGTGCGTTAAATGTAGTGAAATATAGCATTTACAGAAAAGATATTAGCCATTAGCTTTCTTTCCGGCAATGAATTCCTTTAAATAAAAAGGTTCAAAATAGGCCACATCTTCGAATTCTTTTTTCTTGAATTTTTCTTCTGCCAAATGAATCATGTTTTTTCCTGAAGGATGGATGTTTTCAATGAATTCTGCTTTTGGTAAATTCAAAATGGATTTGCTTTTTGCTACGCCGTCTCCTACAAATACTATTTTTTTATCAGCTAATTCCTGAAAAGAAGTCTCATCCAGAATTTTGGCTTCTATTTCGGAAATTTGCTTCCCGTTTCTGTCGAAAACCGCTGTATAAACTTCCATTCTCCTGGCATCAATCATCGGGATAATTAAATCAAATCCATTATCAATTTGGCTTTGCGCCAGAATTTCCAGTGAATTCAGAGAAAGCAACGGAATGTCCAGCGCGAAGCAAAAACCTTTCGCCGCCGATACGCCGATTCGCAACCCGGTATAACTTCCCGGGCCTTTTGAGACACAGACCGCATTGATTTCATTCAAAGAAATCCCGGCTCCTTCCAATGCCCAATTTACGAATTGATGCAGCTTTTCGGAATGGCCATATTGTTCCTCGTGTTCCTCGCAAAGGCAAAGCAAATCTCCATTGCGGGAAATGGCAACCGAACAGTTTTTGGTGGAAGTTTCAAGATGAAGGAGGGTCATCGTTCTTCATATAAATTTACAGTCATAAAAAAATCCTTCTACAGGCTCATTAGGACACAAATTTAATATAAAAAAGCAGAATCACTCCAAACCTTCGGTCAGCGGGATGCCGGCGTAGAAGTCAAGTACTTTTAACCGGAAAATAAAATTGTATTTTGCCTGTACCATTTGGGATTGGGCAATGACCAAATTATTCCGTGCGGTATTCAGGTCGTAGATATTCAAAATCCCGCCATCAAAGCTCCTTTGGGCAAAATCCGCGGAAAGTTCATTGGAACGGACGCTCTCCTTCGCGGCTTCATAAGCTTGGTAAGAAGAATGTACATTGAAATAAGCTTCCTGGACATTTTCCCGGATGTTTTGTTTTTCGAGGTCGAGCAGGTTTTGATTGAGCGTCTGGTTGATTTTCGCGCGTTCGATGTTTAGTTTGTTGTTGAATTTTTCAAAAATCGGAATTTGTACGCTCAAGCCGAAAACATTGGTGATGTTGTCATGCCATTGGCTGAGCCAGGCGTCCGTCACCAAACCTTTGTTGAAATATTCGGCGTAACTGGTTCCTAAATTATAGGTGCCGGTGACCGTTGGTTTCAAACCGGTTTTCGCGATTTCAATATCCATTTCAGAAGCTTCCAAATCCACTTCGGCTTTTTTTACAGCCGGTTGTTCCCGGTATGCGGTTTGGAGAATTTCATCCAAGTCATACAAACCCAGGGTTAAGCCATCGGGAATGGCGATATGCTCAACATCAAAATCCCGGTAATCCGGCAATTGCAAAAGAATGGCTAAGTTGAACAATGCGCGCTCGACTTCGATGGCCGCATCGGCTACATTTTTTCTTTCTTGGGCGACATTGGCTTCCGATTGGACGACGTCTGCCCGGGCAATGGCTCCTTCCCGGAAAAGGATTTGAACCCGTTCCAGTTGCTGTTCCGTCAGCGCGAGGTTGCCTTCGGCAATTTGCAGGAGTTCCCGGTTGAGCATGACATTCAAATAATAATTCACCACCAAAAGAGAAATATCGTTGGTGACCGTTTCGGTCTGAAGTTTACCTGACTCGACTCCCAATACGGCTTTTTCTTTGTTGAAATGAATCAGCCCGCCATTGTAAATGGTAATAGCGGAATTGATGCCGAAGCTATTTGAAAATTGTTGGTAACCTTTTTCAATAGCGGGATGGTTGGTTCCAATGCTCAATGAATTGTCTAAATAACCGCTGACCGAAGGAAGCCATTGGTTTTCCGCGCTTTCCAAGTCATTGGCATAGAATGACTCATTGATCCGGCTTTGTTGTATGGTCAGGTTGTTTTCCTTTGCATGGTTTACGCATTCAATCAGCGTCCATTTTTTCTGGGCGAAAATGGGTAACGAACTCAAAATTAAAACCACTGAAAAGATTTGCTTCATAATCCGATTTGACCTTAGGTAAGTCGGGTAAATTTTTGAATTGTTACAAAACCGGAAGTGAAATTGTTTGTCACCCATTCAAACTTTATTTACTTTAGTACGGTCAAATGAATGTACTATGAACACAAAAATGGTAGCGGGCAGCGAGGAATGGGTTTCTCTCCCGGGTTTGGGTTTGCCCATGATCAAGGTAAGGGTAGACAGCGGTGCGAAGACTTCCGCTTTACACGCCGTCAACATTTCCCCTTTTCAACGCAATGGCGAAACCTGGGTTTCATTTGATGTGTTCCCCATTCAGTTCGATGGGAAAAGACTGGTCCATTGTGAAGCACAGGTGGTAGACATCCGTACCATCAAAAGTTCCACCGGCAATCGGGAAACGAGGTACGTCATCAAAACTTTGGTAAAATTAAACGAAGAAACCTGGGGCATAGAAGTTTCGCTCACCAACCGGGATTCCATGGGGTACCGGATGCTACTCGGGCGCGAAGCCATGCGGGGAAAAATGCTGGTGGACCCCGAAAGCAGTTTCCTATTCGGTGAACCGGCCAAAGAAGATATGGAAGTATTGTACCGGAAAAGCCACGAAAATATAGAAGGACTCCGAATCGGGATTTTGGCCAGCAATCCGGATCTGTACAGCAACCAAAGGATACTGGAAGCCGGGGAACAATTGGGCCATCAAATTGAATTTTTCAACATCAAGCAATGTTACATGAAGTTGGACGCCCAAACACCGGAAGTGCATTACCGCGGCGGCCGCGTTTTGAATGACTTGGACGCAGTGATTCCGCGAATCCGTCCGAGCATGACCTATTACGGCTGCGCTTTGACCCGTCAATTTGAATCCTTGGGGGTCTATGCACTGAACCATTCTGCCGCCATCACCCATTCACGCGATAAATTGTATTCTCTCCAATTGTTATTGAACAATGGTTTGGACATTCCCATCACGGGTTTTGCCAATTCCCCATTGGATACCAATGATTTGATTAAAATGGTGGGCGGGTCACCGTTGATTGTAAAGTTATTGGAAGGGACTCAAGGAAAAGGAGTCGTTTTGGCGGAAACCAAAAAAGCGGCGGAATCGGTAATCAATGCTTTCAAAAGCCTGAATGCAAACATCCTTGTCCAAGAATTCATCAAAGAGGCAAACGGCAAAGATTTACGCTGTTTTGTAATCGACGGCAAAGTCGTTGCGTCCATGCAGCGGGAAGCACCTCCGGGTGAATTCCGGGCAAATATCCATTTGGGCGGAACAGGCTCCGTAGTCAAAATTACGCGCGAAGAAAGGCGGCTTGCCGTGAAAGCTGCTAAAGCCATGGGGCTGGATGTCGCAGGGGTGGATATGATTCGTTCCTCTAAAGGCCCATTGTTATTGGAAGTGAATTCATCCCCGGGTTTGGAAGGGATTGAGGGCGCGACCGGGAAGGACATTGCGCGTGACATGATCAAAGCCATCGAAAGGAATGTTGCCAAAAAATACACCCGTAAACCGGGCAAGGCAAAGTAAAAACTTCAAATTATTTGGTAATCGGAATTACAAGGATTTAAAATTAATCCTCATTTGAATCGGTTGGCCTTGGGCAGACAGGTTGATGTTAACGGTGCCGTCCTTGGTAAATCCATTGCTGCGGGCAAGTTTGTATTCCCCTGTAAAGTCACCGGCCAGTTCACCACCCGTTCCTTCGATGGTTCCTTTGGTTGCGATGGTAATGTCGTCCACCGTGATTTTACTGACCGTCATGGTCATCTTCATGGTACCCGCCCCTTCAATCGGGCGTTCACCCGACCAAGAATCGCCCACGCCCACCGGGTCTTCGGGCATGGGGATGGAAATCGCGCCCAAGTCCAGTTGTTGGTTGCCCTTTAATCCGGGAATCTCAAAATCATAGACTTTACCGCGGTCCGTCATTTTCATGGTCATCGGTTTTTCCAATAAACTTTTCATCTGATCATGCATGACTTGACCCATACCGGTTTGTTCTTGGTTGTTCGAATCATAGCTCATTTCCATCCCGCCCGCATCCATATCCATTTGAATGGAATTGTACTTGATTTCATAATCGTAAATAGATTCGTTGATGCCGGTTACCTTCAAATCCATGGCCATGACCATATTCATCGAAATCGGTTGTTGGCCGCCGGAAGTCATATCCATTGACATCATCGTTTTTTGGGAATCGCCCACTTTGGGCTTGAGCCTTAGCAAAACTTTATCGCCTTCGGCACTTTCAATGGATTGTTCCGTCACGCCTCCCTCCGGGGAACTGCTGCAGCCCCAACCTAAGAAAAGAGAAATAATAAGGAGCAATAGGGATAATTTTTTCATGGTAAATTTCTTTTAATCAAGCCAAGGTACAAAAATTATGAAAAGCTGCGACGACTCTTCGGACAAAATGGGTTTTCTTTTTGAATCCAATTTTTAAGTATAAATTATCTCTACTTAATTTGGTTATTGGTCTATTTTAGGCTGAATTTGGGCTTACTTAAGCCGAATCTTCAGGTTACACAAGCCCAATGTTCGGGTTATACAAGTCCAATTTATACTTAAATAAGTGCTTTCATTGGGAAACAAATCAAATTGGAGGCCATGGATGAGGCGAATCAATCGTTCCCATAAACCCCATTGGGCAAGGCTCCTACGTCAAACGTATTTTCAAGGACTCCTGAAGTTGTATAAACCAACACCCTTCCGTCAGACATGAAATCCCCTGCATCCCCAACGTAGATTTTACCGTCTTCCACTTCAAAAGCATAGGCAGCGAAAACCCCTTGTCCGGACATGGAAAAAATCGGAGATTCGGGAATCGAAGTCAGATTTAGATTGGCGGAATAAACATTGGAATCGATGGTGTAATATAATTTTCCATTATCCTCGACCAATTGGGTCGGATGGGCGTTTGGAAAATCCAAAGTTGAAATCACTTCGTTGTTTGAAGTATGAATCAAAACCAGTTTTCCGGAAGTTTCATCGCCCGTCCAAGCCGGTTTGCCCCCACAAAGCACATATAAAATTCCGTTTTCTTCGACCAATGAATTGGGTAAATCGCCCACGCTGATATTGGCTGAAATGCTGTTGTTTGCAGCATTGATGACCGTAACCGAACTTCCGGAACCATAGCCGCCCAGATGAGCCACGTAGATTTTCCCGTTCGATTTCTCCATTCTTTCAGGCCCTTCGGCAACCGGAATGGTTGTATCTACACTGGAAGTCGACAAATTGATGACTGCAATAAAATCATCGTTCGGGTTCGTAGGGTCGCCCCAATTGGAAACAAAAGCTTTTCCGTTTTCAATTTCCATAAAACGCGGATTCATCAATCCGGTCGAAATATTTCCGATGTGTTGAAAGGTATAGCGGTTGACGATGGTAATTGAATTTGAGCCGTTCATAATGATGTAAGCTTTATCATCATCCAATAAGATGCTCTGCGCGGTGTCGCCTAAATTTGTTCCGTTTACCGCGGTAAAAATATTATTTTGGACGGTTCCGTCATTTCCGATGAATGAAACCGAAGCATTGTTGGCACCGAAATTTCCTTCATTCAAAACAAAATAACCATTTACAAAATCTCCTTGTGGTGGTTCAATTCCTTTATCGTCATCACTGCTGCAGGAAACAGCAAACAAAGAAAAAGAAAGGGCTGCGCCTAAAAATAATTGGTTCCAATTTTTCATAATATGTTAGAATTTTAAATTTATATACAAGTTAAAATTTCGCCCCGGCATATACCGGTTCAAAGTACTTTGGTAATTTTCATTGAACAGATTCAGCAGCTGAAATCCGATTTTATATTGACGGTTTTTCCCCAAACCGTAATCCAGACCAAAATTTGAAAGCGTATAGGCGTCCAGTTTGTATTTGTTGTCTGAACTCGTAAAGACTTCGCCATTGAAAAGAAACTGATAATAAGTCGTAAATCTTTTCCATGAATGGCCTATAGAAGCCGTTGCTTTATGATATGGGACGTACATTAATTGCTTTTCGGTTTCTTCGTTTTCTGAAATCGTATAAGCATAAGTTCCGGTGAATTCCAAATGATGTCTTTGAAAAGATTTTTTATAGTTTAGAAATGATTCCAAACCGTAAATTTTCACACGATGCGTATTTTCGGGATTCCACATTCCGCCGTTGCCGGGAATCCAGCGAAGCATATCTTTAATCGAATTATAATAAAGGTTTAATCGGAATGAAAAGTTTTGAAAATGAATCTCATTTCCGAATTCAGCCTGAACGGAAGTTTCGGGATTCAGTTCCAGAGATTCATTTCCCGGCCAGTACAAATCATTGAAAGTCGGAATGCGAAAATTTTTGGAAGTGTTGAATGAGATTGCATAAAAATCTGTAGCCTGAAACTTGAGCCCGGCCGAATACAAAAACGGGCTGTCGTAATTATCGGTAAATTCTTTTCTGACACTTAATTCATATAAAAACTTCTTGACCGGAGCATGTTTCATGTATAAACTTGCCGAACCGATTTGTCTTTTTTGTGAATGAATCTCGGAGCCCTTTCCTTCGTTTTGGGTAAATTCAAAAACGGTATTCAAAAAGAGTTTTTGGTTCGGACGAAAGCCTAAATCGTACTTTATAATCCAACTGTTTACGTCGGCAAAGTCCGGATTTTGATGGTTCAGCGTTGGGAAATATTTGTATTTTTCTTCTAAATGTGCCAACCTGAATTTTGAAATGAATGGCCCATAAAATCCGTTCCATTCCAAAAGGCTTCGGGTATTGTAATCCTGATATTTTGTCGGGGTCGCACCGGGCGTGATGACTGAAAAATGTCGTTCCGCATCGTATAAATTCCCATAGATTTTGAGAATATTTTTCCGGTTGAACTTATATCCGGCAGAAAGGCTCAGGTTGTTGTGATAAAATTGGCCGTTGGAATTTTTAAGGTCTTTTCCTACGAATTCATAATCATTGTCGGAACCGTTTCGGGAAAGACCTAATTGAATGCTGATTTGTTCGTTGGAATATTTGGAATGAAAATTCAAACCATAAGAATTAAAGCTTCCATAATTCAAATTTAATTGATTGGAAAATTTTTTCCTGAAATGTAAATCATTGTTCAGGTGAATAGTCCCTCCGATGGCACTGCTTCCGTAGGCTGCGCTCCCACCCCCGGATTGTACCGAAATATAATCCAATCCGGATGTCATAACGGTGTTGAAATCGGTTTGCCCGGATGTTTGGGAATTGATGTTTACCCCGTTCCAAATCACGGCTGTATGCTGGGCGGTTGTTCCTCTGAATGCCGGAGACGAAACCATTCCGTAACCATTATCCTTGAAGTAAATCCCCGAATTGTAATTCAATAGTGAAGTCAATGAATAGGCATTCTTTCCCAAAACCGAATCCGATAGAAAAAGCCTGTGTTTTGTTTCCGAAAATCGCAACAGATAAGTGTCAGAAATGGTGGCTTCCTTCAGTTCGACCGTATCTGACTGGGCAAAGGATTGTGGTACAGAGATGACAATCCAAGCAAAAAATAGAATATTTTTCATACGCATAACCTGCTTTTCCTCCGAAAGCAACAAATTATTGTTCAATATGAGAATTGGCAGGTTTCCTGACTTGTTCTGCTTTTTTCCTTCCCATCCGCCTGCGGCGGACAGTGGATTGTAGAAAAGCAACGAAATGAACTTACAGTTGCGGGGACAGCTCCGGACTTTCACCGGATTCCCTTTTCACCCCGACATTTGTCGGGACACCAATTCCGGTTCAAATGTAGGAAATTTAATTGGCGGTTGATTAAAAAAAAATTAAATTTGTTAGGAATCAAAAAATATGGCAATGGACGAAAAAACCTCAGGAATCGTAAGCTATCTTTGGTGGATAGGTTTGATTATTGTGATTTTGACCAATAAAACCCGGTCGGAATATGTGAGTTTCCACATGCGGCAATCCTTGGGTTTATTATTGCTTTCCGCTTTCTCGGGCGTATTTTATTACCTCATGGGATATATGGTTTGGAGTATTTTATCCCTCATCATTTTCATATTATGGATTTTGGCATTTATCGGCGCACTGAATAATGAAAAGAAGCTGGTTCCCGGAATCGGGGAATATTTCCAGAAATGGTTCAAATCCATTTAAACAGATAAAATCAAAATTCAAATATGGAAACAAATACACCTTACAAATCGGAAAAGAAACTGGCAGCCGGATTACTCGCCATCCTATTGGGCGCACTGGGCATCCATAAATTTTACTTGGGCTATAACAAAGAAGGGATTATCTTGTTGGTCGGTACTTTGGTCGTTTTACCGGCCGTCACATTGCTGACTTGCGGCATCGGAAGTTTTCTGTATCCGGTCGTGGTCATCGTTCCTTTAATCGAAGGAATTATTTACCTGACCAAAACCGATGAAGAATTTGACCAAACTTACGTCCACAATAAAAAGGAATGGTTTTAAAACCTAATTCAAAATAAAGAGCCTGTCTCAAAAGTGAAATAATGATTTTGTTGTCATTTCGACATTTGATATTAAGAGGAGAAACAAAGTTTCGGCATGAAGGAGAAATCTTTAATAATCAATAAAATATATTTTTCGACTTCTCCGCCGTGGCGGATTCGTTCAAAATGACACTTTTGAGACAGCCCTTTTATGGTATGATTTTTTGTCGATTTATTTCACCAAAAACTTTTTGGTAAATGTCTTGCCGTTCACATCTTTGAATACCGCAATGTAAAATCCCGATGTCAGTCCTTGCAGTGAAATGCTTCCGGACAATTCCAAATTATTTTTGCTGATAACCCTTCTGGCACCCGCATCCAAAATGTTTAGTGATTGTATTTTAGTATCATGGTTTTGGATATTGTAAACCAAATTCCCGTTGTTTACCGCAACGAAAAGGTTGGCATTGGAAACCTCGTTGGTGCCCATCGTAGCCGACTTCGCGGTTTCAATGATGAATTCCAATCCCAGCTTGGTGAATTTCGCCGCATGGTCCGAGCTGCCGCTCACACTGTATTCGTCGTTGGGGGTATGGATGAAAGGATTACTGTCGTTGAATGAAGCTTCGAAAGGAAAAGAAGCCAGGTAACCGCGCTCTTTCCAACTGGCATGGTCGGAACAGCCGTAGTTGCAGGCGGAACTGCCATAAGACAAGGCATGGGTACCCGAAGTATTGTAATGTTCCAATAGTTCGATTAAATACAAATTCAATTCGTTGCTCGTATATTGGTCTTCAATGATGTAAATGTCATTCGAGGAACCTTGGTAATTGGTCATGTCAAACTGTACGTATGCCACCACATTTTTACCGTCGTTGTAATATTCTTCCGCGATTTCGTCCGAACCGACCAATCCGATTTCTTCGGCCGCATACGCCATGAACTCAACGGTTTTCAAAGGTTTGTAATTCACATCCAACAGAACCCGGATCATTTCGGTTATGCTCCCGATTCCCGAAGCGTTGTCGTCCGCGCCAGGCGCGTCGTTCGCATTCCAGGTAATGGAATCGATGTGTCCGCCCACAATGACATATTCGTCCGGCGACTCGGCTCCTTCAATCGTCATTATCAATGACGGCATCGGTGTATTGAAATGTTCCACGATGCGAAAACTGATGTCGGTCCTTCCCGCTGCGGCAACCATGGTCTCCCATTTTACTTTCAAGTCGAGAACCGCTTGTTCCGCCTGTGGTTTGGTGTGGAAGCGCGTCCCGTAGGCAACCAAATCCAAAATGGTTTCTTCAATGTTTTCGGGATTAACCAGTTCCAGGCATTGATTCACCAATGCGTCTTCGGTAATGGTAAAATCCAAGATGTCAAAATTCCTTTCAAAAATCCGGTTGATAGCGGCGATGGCGGTATTGGCATCGGATTTAAAAATAAATCCCGGGCCGTGGGTGACGATGTTACGGTGCAATTGGTGCGCGACCTCTTCCTCCACATAGACAGCGGACTGGGTTCCTTCGGTCTCCAAAATCTGGATTCCTTCGGGGTGGTTGTTTTTCAAAGCTAAGGCGCTTTGCGATTCCATGGTAGCATAGAACCAGTTTCCTTCTTGGGCCCAACAAAAGACACCCAAAAGGAAGGCGATTAAAAAGTTTGTATTTTTCATGTGTTAATTATAATTTAATGAGAAACGAAGGTACGTAATATTTTTTCCGCTTTCTAAGAATTTCTGTTCATAGAAAGTTTGAACGGAAGTGATTTCCTCCGGCAATTCCTTGTTGTCGGGATGGTAAACATGGTGACTGGAAAGCAAAACATGATGACCTTGAACCTGAATGATTCCGTGGGTATAACCGTGCAGGAATTCACTGTCGGTCTTCAGGTGAACAATCCCTTTTTCATGAAGAATCCGATGATATTTTTTTAAAAAATCCGGATGCGTGAGCCGGTGTTTGGTTCGCCGGAATTTGATCTGTGGATCCGGAAAGGTAATCCAGATTTCGCTCACTTCATTTTCAGCAAAAGCATGGTCAACCAATTCGATTTGAGTCCGCAGGAAACCTGCATTATGAATGCCGTTTTCCAAAGCAGTTTTGGCGCCGCGCCAGAACCGGGCGCCTTTGATGTCGATTCCGATGAAGTTTTTATTCGGAAATTTCTCGGCCAAAGCAATGGTATATTCCCCTTTGCCGCAACCCAATTCCAGGACAATGGGATTATCATTCCTGAAGAAATCCCGGTTCCAGTTTCCTTTCAGCGGAAAACCGGCGAGCATTTCTTCGCGCTCGGGTTGAACCACATTTTGAAAAGTCTTGTTTTCCGAGAACCGCTTGAGTTTATTTTTGCCCATAACCTATTTTGAATCAGGCGGCGAAATTAAGCCTTTAAAAATTTTAACCCAAATTTGACAAAATAATTTGCAGGAATGAAATTTGAACTTATATTTGCAGTCCCAATTTGACAGGGAGCATAGCTCAGCTGGTTCAGAGCATCTGCCTTACAAGCAGAGGGTCGGGGGTTCGAACCCCTCTGCTCCCACAGACTAAAAATCATAATATCAAACGGTTACATTCATAGTTGAAAGTAGCCGTTTTTTTTTGCATACAATTTGCATATAGCACGAGTTTAATCATCGTTTCTATAGTGGTTCTTTTATGCATTTGTCCTACTCCAAAATCGTTTCAGAATCGATTTTTAGCTTTCATTTTACCCTCTCTCTTTTATTACGGGCAGAGGTTTTAAGTTTTTCTTCAATCGCAGAACGTACAAAGGCATTTAAGGTTATCCCTTCGCTTTTAGCTTTCATCACGGCTTTTCCATGAACTTCTACAGGAACACGAACATTAAACGTTCCAGTAAAGGATTTCTGTGGACTTATACCATTTTCTTTACAACTTTCAAGGTATTGCTCAACGCCATTAATGAAATCCTGTTTCAGTTCCTGAATGGTGTTGCCCTCGTATGAAATAAGAACTTTATTAATACCTAAAACCTTCCCGAATAGACAGTTGTCTTCCTCACTGTATTCGATGCTTCCTATGTAGCCTTTATGCATCAGATTGTCCATAATTACAATATTTTGTTTTCTGTTAAAAATTCTCTTAGTTGTCGTAATACGTAGGTTTTTACTATGTTTCCCGGATGAGGTTTATGTGCAAAATAACTCAACTTTGCTTCAACATTCGTAAACTCAACCCTGCTTCCGGATGTTTTGCCTTTGTTTCTCATTTCAAATCCCAGATGTTTAAACAATGCTATGAGTTCATCAAATGTAAAATCTTTGGGAATGCTCAAGAAGCGTTTTACTAATTTGTCTTTTTTTGTCATAAGTATTCATTTACAAATGTAACTATAAATAGTTGCAATTATTCAAAGTCCAAAAATGTTTTTTGCGATGTCTTTTTTCGAGTCATCATCAAACCCCTCTGCTCCCACAAATATTCAGAAAGACTTTCAGGAAACTTTTTTATTTCTCACAAGAGCAGGAAGGCACACACAAAAAAACCGCCGGAAACAAATATCTCCGGCGGCCACATAAGAAACAATTATCAAGCTGGTTAGGGCTTCACGATTCCTTTTGATGGTTTTAATTTTGTGATGTTTATGTGGTAGTGATTGACTTATTAATAGTTCAGAGCCTGGAGTTTCATCAGTTTGGCGATGATTTCCCGGTTCAGTTCTTTGTCTTCGGTCAGGTATAGTTCAATTTCCGTGGGTTCCTGAAAAGAATACCAGTGTTCTTTGGATTCTTTTTCCGTACCCGCACGGGTGTACAAAACCGCTACGCTCAGGATATAGATGTTTGTTTGCCCATCCTGTAAGTCGCCCGAAATCATGTCTGCGTACCAGATTTTAGCGAAATACGGAGGGCCGTTGAAGGCCTTATCTTCAAAATCCCACGCTGTTTTGACTACGAAAGCATCGTCGTAAAAAGTATAGGTTTTGGTCATTTTGGACTTCAGATCCGAATCATCGGACTCCACTACTACGGTTTTCAGATGGCTGCGCAGCCAGTCCAAGATTTCGGTTTTGTCTTGTGCTTTGGCGCTTGGCATAGCTGCGACGCCTATCAGGAAAACACTTAAAATACGGACTACTTTTTTCATTATATGTTTACAATTTTGTGGTCATATATCATTCTTCTTCTTTACAAAACCTGGCCAAGTGGTTTAGTTTTTCTGTGATTTCTTGGGCGAGCCCTTCGCTTCCCTTTTTTAGGAAAAATACACTCAGTCCGTGTTCCACATAAGAGCCTCTGTTTCCCGAATAGTCCCTTGAATAAACGATTTCCGTTTCTGACAGGATGAGGTTGTCCCGGCTGCTCCAGCTTCCCGCCTGTGCCGGGTTAAATGAGGTAAATACATAAGAATGGCCGTGTTCATATTCTTCCTGACTTTCCGTTGTCCAGCTTATTTCGCAGGGGCTTACTTCCAGGTTTTTTACAGACCAGTTTTCTTCTACATAAATACTTGCGCTCAGCTTTTCATGGAGCCAGGCGACGGTTTCTTCCTTTGTCTGCGCAAAGGCGACAACGGTAAAGAGCAGCAGAGCAGTACTGAATGCTTTGACTGGTTTCATTTTTAAAGCTCACTATAAGTTTTCCACGCTACTTTTTCATAAAATTTATCTGCATTGGTCTGTGCAGCGTTTTCTGCTTTTTCAATAATCCACGTTAAAGCTGAAATCAATAGCTCGGGCCAGTCGATAGAAACTGATTTGTTATTTTTGGTGCTGGAAATGTCCCTGTCCTTAAATAGGAATTCATTGGTTTTCTTATCCAGTTTTTCCAATTTCGAAAAATAATCTGTTTTACACAACTGCCTTTCTCCAATAAATAGGTATCCGTTTGCAATATCATTTTTTATTTCTTCAAAAATTTTATTGTACTCCTCTTGCAGGTAGATGTATTCCTGCTTCACCTCCTCTTTGATTTCAGCCGAAGCAGTAGATGAATTTTTGTATTTTCGGGCATATTGTTCTGCCTGCTTTTTGACATTCACTTTTTTTGAGGACTCTTTCACTTTATCGCAGGGGCTTCTATCTTGCGCATAGCTGGCTGCTCCTGCCATAAGCAGAAACACTATTATTGAAATCCGTAAGTTATTTGCTTTCATAATTTTTAATTTTGAAAAGTTAATTGATAATTTTATAGCTATCTAAAAAGTTTCATTCTTCCCTTCATCGCAAAAAGTAGCCAAATACAACAACGCCTTTATCATACGCTCGTGGATATCAGATTCGCCGTTTTTGAGCGAAATGTGTGATAGCATATTAACATCACCATCCGAATTGCTAACGCTACGAATAGCCTTAGTATCTGCAAAAATGGCACGCTTATCACTATCAACCTTCCATTCTTTTACCGTACTTGGGTTAAAGCTCATCGAATAACTTTCCGAAGACAAACGTTCAACATAACTAATTTTACAGGGGCTTACCTGTACATCTTTAAAGTAACTGTCAAAATACTCATCTCCCCCATACTTCTCCAGTTTCTCCTTTATCCACGCAATGGTTTCTTCTTGGGTTTGCGCCTGTGCGCTTTGTGTGCCTGCAAAGATGAATAGGCAAATGCTTAAAATTGTGATTGTTGTTTTCATTGTTCTTTTTTTTAAAAAGTTTAAATAATATTGTTTGCTTATTCTCCTTGTCGCTGTCTCTAACAAGGACGTGAGTTGAATTACTCACCGTACTTGGTTTTGCGGAACCGGAAATAGTCAAGGAAGTGGATGTCGTAACCGTTTTGGCGGTATTCGCCTATCATTTGGGTACGTTTTTCATCTATTTTGTTATAGCTGCTTACTTTTTTGCCTATAAATCCGGTTCGGTCAATATGGTACCGGCTGTAATTGTCAACTTGGGCTTTGAAATAGTCATGCCATTGGTTGCCCAAATCGGTACCGCTGGCCGGCAGGTAAATGTCACTGTCCTGTACGCCCTCTACGATATTGCTGATGTAGAGCACCTTGTTTTCGACGCTGTAGGCATAGCCAAAGCCATATACCTTATCGCCGTATTCTTGCGCCTGTGCGCTTTGTGTGCCTGCGAATATGAACAGGCAGAGGCTTAAAATGGTGATTGTTGTTTTCATTTTTATAGAATTTGATTAATCTTTTATATTTACCTTGATGATTTCATATCCATCGTCTTCCATTTGTTGAATGATGGATTGAATTCCTTTTTCGACCCTGCTTTTTCTGTCGGCAAGACTCATGTCGAGTGCTGAATTATTGTTTTTAACTTCGTTCATGCCTTCCCAGTCCAATGATACCCTTGTGTAAGCTTCGTCTTTGTATTCACCTAAATAGCCATAGAGGTTTTCTTCCACAAAATCCATGAACTGGTCAGCTTTGGGCGTTAGTGCAGATTCGGCATCAGAGGTATATGTCCACTTACCTCCGGATTTTGTTGCAATTCCCGGTTCATACATCAGGTCAGAAATAAAAGCGCGTTTCCAATAGTCGGAATAGGTAAAATGAAAATAAAAAATCCCTTTACGCATTTCTTCTCCTTCTTCTGAATTTAAAAGCTCACCTCCATTGCAGCCCCACACCCGTACGACCAAATCTTTTCCGCCTATGGCCCGGGCTTCCTGCATAGCCCGTGTTTCGGCTTCCGCTTTTGTGCTTGCGGTTCCCCAACCGTATAAACTGTTGTTGCCCCGCTCTACAACATAGGCTCCGCAACCTCCTTCAAAACGCAGGACGACATGGCATTCACCTCCGTTTTTTTCACATTCGGTTAAAGCTCTTTGATCTGCTTCTGACTGTGTTTCATACTCAACCGCCCAACCGTATCGTTCGCCGGCAATTTGATCGATAGCCAAAGCGGCATATTGGGCATCTAATGTGGTTAATGACACAATCATTAAGACAAGGGTAATCGTAAATTTTTTCATAATATTTATTTTAATATGGCTAATTTTATTATTAAAACGGCAAGCCTGTTTTATCGCTTTTATTGTTTTTCTCACAAAATCCGGCCAGACGAATCAATGCATTAGCTATATTTTCTGTAAGATTTTCTTTTCGTCGTGCTCAATAACTGTTGGAAGTCAGTGGAATGCATAAGCCCAACTGAATCAGGTAATTTTTTGCCCCTTCCGGCGCATCGGGACCTTCAAAAACATCCATAAGTCCATGGGTATAAGTCAGGGTAATGGTGGAAAACATACCAAACCCGAAACCCAACCCGGCACTTACACCCAAATCAAAGGTTTTTACTTTCATGTCCGTACCTTTAGAAGCGAAATACTCGTTGAGTTCATACGACTCGCTGTCGGTACCTTCCGTGACTTTTACCTGTCCGTTTGCCAGAAATGCGGCCTGAACACCTAACTGGATACTAAATGCCCGGTTTTCTTTAAAATGATGACGGAAATAAACGGGCACGGTGATGTAATCCATCCGGAGAACTTCGTCCGGCTCGTCCTCCCAACGGACATCCGCTCCCTGAAAGCTATAAAGTGCTTCTACATGAATGCTGTTTTTACTGTTGATTTCCTGATTGAAAAACAAACCTCCGGCGAAGGAAAACCGCATTTTCTGTTCCGCATCTGCACCGAGTTCCAAGTCCGAAAGCCCGGCCATATTCATACCGGCCTTCAGGCCGAAATGGCTCTCATTGTCTTGGGCCCTGACCCAAATTCCTGAGATAAAAACCAAAAGCAGGAGACTCATTTTCTTTGTAATTGTTTTTTTCATTTTGCTTAAATTAAAAGTGTTTTAAAGGATGAGTGCAAGTTCCTAAAATGCTGAACGTGAAAAAATACCCTACGTAGGGTATTTTTACTCTGATTAAGAATTCTAAATTTGTCAATGATGTAATGTTAAAAACCCGTTCCACATATTTGCTTTTCTGCCTCCTTGCAGCATGGGCCTGTCCGGCTCAGAAGATAACTGCCGATACCATCTCGGTGGTCACGATAGAACAGGAACAGGGGCTTTCTCAGTTGGGAGCCTTGTGTATGGATTTTGACAGCAACGGATACCTGTGGGTGGGCACAGAGAACGGCCTGAACCGTTACAACGGATATGAAATGAAAGTTTTCCACACAACAGAAGAGCAAGGCAGCCTGCCCGATGACCACATCCGGGCGATGCATTACAGCAACGATACGCTTTGGCTCGCTACCAATACACATTCTGTCTGCGCTTATTTATTGAAAGAGAATCGTTTTGTTGATTTTGAAAAAAAACTGGATTTTAAAAAGAATCCGCTCATTAAATACAGCAATACATTAACAGCCGCCGGAGAGCGTTACCTGATGTTGGGGGCAATCGGAAATTGTTTGCTGATCAATAAAAAAAACCTGGATTTCACCATTATTCCCATACCCAAAGCAACCGACAATGATTATGTGACCGCCATACTTCAAATCACAAAGGATGAGTTTCTCATCGGAACAAATTTCAGCGGGATTTTCAGGTTGGATCTGGCTCAGAAATCGATTCATACCGATCAGGTTTTTGAAAGGTTTCAAAATGTGCAGGTCAATGCGTTCTATAAATTATCTGCAACCGAAATCCTCATCGGATCAAAAAATGGCCTGTTCCTGTACAGCCAAAAATCGGACAGCATCAGGCGGATTGAAAGCCCGAAAGGTAAAAATGAATCGGTGCATTCTATCCAAAAATGGAATGATAACTTATTATTCATTGGGATGTCAAATGACAACTATTTAATGGACAGAGAATTCAACCGCAAAAAAATCATGTTCAAAAACCACAGGGGAAAAGTAATTTCGGCAGACATTCGTTCCATTAAAAAAGATGGGCTGGGTGGGATATGGCTGGCTACAGGCGGGAGGGGCGTGTTTTATTATCATCCTCACCAGCAGAAATTTGTTCCGCATCGTATAAACGCAGAGAATTCTCCCAAAAAGGAATTTATCAGCATATTCAACTTTTTACGTGGAGAGGATACTTTGTGGATGGCCACCGAGTTGGGGTTTGTCCGGCATGAACTGAACAGCGACGACTATAAGCTTTACTTCACCGACTTACTGGAATATACGATAGCTGAAGATTTCCGAGGAAACTTATGGGCTGGAGGGTTCGGGCAGGGACTGGTGAAATATAATCGCGGGACGGATCGGTTTGAAAAAATCCCCATCCCATTTACAGACAAAGATGTCATTCAGATTACGCCTGTATCCAATGACACGATTTGGGTGCACACCTGGTCGGGCGGAATTTATGCTTTGAACATCGATGATTACGGCGCGCATCCGAAAACCCTTAACGGAAAAACCATCGTCCGTTCACGTACCAGTTTCCGGGACTCATCCGGGAAAATCTGGATTGGAAGTGATGAGGGCTTGTACAAAATCGGAGATAAAAAAATCACACATTACGATAATTTGTCGAACGAAAGAGTCTTTTCGATTACAGAGGATATTGATAAAAATATTTGGGTAGGTACGGCAAAGGGTTTGAATAAGATTAACCCTGAAACCCAAAAAGTAGTTTTCTATACTAAACAGCCCGGGCTTCCCAATGATTTTATTTATGGTGTGGAATCTGACAATAAAGGGCATATATGGGTTTCGACCAATTATGGCATTTCGGAATTTAATCCGGAAACAAGCCTGTTTAAAAACTATTCGCAGAATGACGGCCTTCAGAATAATGAGTTTAACGGTAAGGCCTCTTACAAGGACAGCTTGGGGTATTTGTATTTTGGCGGGATGAACGGATACAATGTGTTTCATCCGGACAGTATTTTCATCAACCGCAAAGTCGGAAAAACCCTGATTGAAAATGTCCGGTTATTCGGGAGACCCATTGAAAAAAACGTGCTTTATGCCGATACGCTGGTATTCTCACATGACCAGAATGTAATTACGTTTGAATATGCCAGCCTGAATTACCTTTGGCCCGAAAAAAACCGCTATACATTTTTACTGGAGGGTTTTGATAAGGAATGGCGGCCGGTAACCAAAGAACGCAATACGACCTATACCAATTTAGACCCGGGCACTTATATTTTCAAAGTGAGGGGCAGCAACAACGAATTGATTTGGGGCAAGCCGGATATCATTACCGTTATCATACAATCACCGTGGTACAATACAGTGTGGTTCCGTTCGGTTTTGGCCTTCTTTCTGATTTTTGCGGTGCTCGCCTTTTTCCTTTATAAGAATTACCAGCAAAAGCAAATCAATCTTCGGTTATCGAAAATGGTGGAGGAGCGGACACAGGAGTTGAGCGAATCCAACGATGCTTTGAATCATTCATTGGAAATTTCGGAAAAACAGAAAGAAAACATCGCCTTTCTGATGCGGGAGCTCAATCACAGAGTGAAGAACAACCTTCAGATTATAACCAGCCTTATTGACATCCAGGACATCGGCATCAACGACCCTGAAGCCAAGGAAAAGCTTAAGATTTTACAATCCAGAATTTTTACGGTATCCCGCATCCATGATGTTCTCAATATTACCGAAGAACGCTCCTACATCCGGATGGATAAATTTATATCCAACTTGGCGGAAGAACTGATAGAATTCTCGGGTGAAAAAATAAAACTCAATCTGGAGCTGGAACCTGTTTTGTATGGGGTGGAGAAGCTGACTTATCTCGGACTGGTAATCAATGAGCTGATCACCAATTCTGTCAAACATGCTTTTGCCGAAAATTCCATTCACAAAGAAATTTCTATTTCCTTAAAAGAAAAAGACGGCCGGTTAGCATTGATATACAAAGACAACGGAAAAGGGTTTCCTGCGGAAACAGTGAGTGATTCTGAAAAAATGGGCATGAACCTCATCAAATCCTTAGCGCGTGAACTGAGAGGCACTTCAGAACTCCAGAACGATAATGGAGCCGCCTTAATTATGACTTTCAACAAATACAACCATACGTAATGCCAAAACAAGTACTGATACTGGAAGATGAAATCATTATTGCCAATGGGGTTAAATTACACCTAGATAAAAATGGTTACGAATGTGAAATCGCCACCAATTCACCGGAAGCGGAAGCCCTGCTGGAAAATCACAGGTTTTGTGCCATCATCAGCGATATCAATTTAAACCATGAAATATCAGGCATCGACTTCATAGAAAAACATATAGGAGACAGTATCCCGGTCGTTTTCCTCACGGCTTACAGCGATTTGGAAACCATGAAGCAGGCCGAACGAACTTTGCCCTACGCATACATTACCAAACCGTTCAACAAGAACCACCTTTTGATCACGCTGAACCTGGCCATTACAAACCACAAAAAGAGATTTATACATAATTTGCCCGAAGATATCAACATAGAGGAATTGTCACTCAGCAAGCGCGAAATAGAAATACTTCATCTGCTGTCCCAAAGCAAAACGACCGAAGAAATATCAAACGAACTCAACATAAGCCCACTGACAGTTTCAACGCATAGAAAAAATATATTTAAAAAAACCGGAACCAAAAGCATCATCGAACTGATTTCACTTTCAATAGAAAAAGGTTGGATTTAAGGTTTCATAACTCAACATTAAAATGTTTCTGCCATGGAAAAATTAGTATTAGATCGGGCTGCAAAAATCTGGAAAGAAATCGGGCAACACAAAAAACCCCGGGAACTCACCGTAGAAATAGAGATTTATAAGAAAATGCTCAACCTGTTTCAGGTCGGCGATTATTGTTACTTTATCTTTAACCCGCCCGAAATGCGGATAGAATACACCAACACATCCATTACCAAACTCCTGGGCTATGAACCGGAAGAATTTACCTTGGAAAAATTCTTGGAAATCATCCACCCCGATGATCTGCCGGTTTACCTGAACTTTGAAGCAACCATCACCCAATTCTGGCAGAACCTGCCGCCGGAAAAAGTATTTAAATACAAAACCCGCTATGATTTCAGGATACGATGTAAAAATAGCCGGTTTAAAAGGCTGTTGCAACAGGTAGCCGTGATTCAGAGCGATGAAGACGGAGCCGTGCTGAGGACTTTCGTAATATTTACAGACATCACAAGCCTGAAAAAAAACAATAAAATGGTGCTGTCAATTATGGGCCTGGAGGGCGAGCCTTCTTATATAGATATACAGCCCGTAGAGGCTCTGGTTCCCTACAAAAGCATCCTCACAAAAAGAGAAATTGAGGTTTTTCGTTTGCTGGTGGACGATTGCCAAACCGCAGAAATAGCGTATATCTTAGGAATCAGTCCACACACGGTCAGCACGCACCGTAAGAATATTTTTAAAAAGACCAAGACCAACTCGGTTTTGCAACTCGTAAAACTGGGACTGGAAAAGGGATGGATTTAGTTTGTTTTTCGCAAAAATCAGGAATACATCGAAAAGGTTTCATACATCTTTTGGAACAAAAATTCTGATAAGACCCTTTGGAATCATCTCCGGCGGTCTTTGGTTCACAATAATTCCAGCTTCATATTCAAAAATAGTTTTTAAATTTGCTTCCTTGACGATTTAGGATTATGGCAATAAAAACTTTTAGAGAAGTCATTGCGGAAGCGATGAGTGAAGAAATGAGGAGAGACCCCTCCGTTTACCTGATGGGTGAAGAAGTCGCGGAATACAACGGAGCCTACAAAGCTTCCAAAGGAATGCTGGATGAATTCGGTTCCGAAAGAGTGATTGATACGCCGATTTCCGAAGGCGGCTTTTCCGGTATCGCCGTGGGTTCAGCCATGAACGGCTGCCGTCCGATTGTGGAATTCATGACCTTTAATTTCTCTCTGGTGGCCATCGACCAAATTATCAACAATGCCGCAAAAATGTATCAGATGTCCGGCGGGCAATGGAACGTTCCCATCGTTTTCCGTGGACCAACCGGCTCTGCGGGACAATTGGGCGCAACCCACTCCCAATCATTTGACAATTGGTATGCCAATACACCCGGGCTGAAAGTAATTGTTCCTTCCAATCCTTATGATGCCAAAGGTTTGTTGAAATCAGCTATCCGCGACAATGACCCGGTGATTTTCATGGAGTCCGAGCAAATGTATGGTGATAAAATGGAAATTCCTGAAGGTGAATATTTAATCCCGATTGGCGTGGCCGACATTAAAAAAGACGGAACGGATCTGACCATAGTTTCCTATGGAAAACTGATGAAAAACGCATTGGCCGCCGCAGAGCAACTCGAAAAAGAAGGCATCAGCGCAGAGGTCATCGACCTGAGGACTTTACGTCCACTCGATTATGATACCATCATCCATTCGGTGAAGAAAACCAACCGCTTGGTCGTTTTGGAAGAATCCTGGCCGTATGGCTCTATTTCGACTGAAATCACTTATATGGTGCAACAAAAGGCATTTGATTATTTGGATGCGCCGGTGAAAAGGATTACTGCACCCGATATTTCCGCACCTTATTCGGCCGAATTGTTCAAAGCTTGGTTCCCAAGCATCGAAAAAGTCGTGGAGGCCGGAAAATCCGTTTCTTACAAACAATAAGAATAATTTGAAAAGAATAAAAAACCTTCTGTTTGCAGAAGGTTTTTTTGTGGATATTTGTAGCATCTATGTCAAAATTAAATTGCCTGGTTTTAGCCTTTTTCTGTGGATGGGTTTTGCTGTCTGCCCAAGTCAAAGTTTCCGGGACTCTAACGGACGGTAAAACCAACCGCCCCATCGCGTATGCCGAAATAACCCTACCGAATGCAGGTGTTTTTACAACGACCAATACAGACGGGAGTTTTTATTTGGAATCGGCTGAAAACGATTCGGTCATTGAGGTTTCCATGCCCGGCTATGAATTCCTCCAAATGGAATTGAATTCCAAAGTCAATTACAATTTCCGCATTCAATTGAACCCGGAAAATGCCGAACAAAATCAGACCGTGGAACTGGATGAAGCCACCCTTACCAACACCCGCAAAAAATACAAAAACAAAAAGGAAAATCCCGCTTATGCGATTTTGAACGAATTGTGGAAACGCAAACGCCGCAACGGACTGCGCATTGTTCCGCAATATGAATACGAAGAATACGAAAAATTACAGTTCGATTTGAACAATGTGGACAGTGCATTGACCAAAAACCGGATTTTCAAAGACATGGAATTCATTTTCGAAAGAATCGACACTTCGGATATTACCGGAAAAGCTTATCTGCCCGCTTTCCTCAACGAATCCCTCTACAGGGTTTACGGCAGGAATGAACCTTCACGAAGGGAGCGAAAAGACTTGATTGCGAATAAAAGTTCCGGTTTTGACGACAATGAAATCGTCACCCAAACCCTTAAAAACCTCTATAAAGAATTCGATATTTATGAAAACAGATTGAATTTTTTCAATAAAAATTTTGTCAGCCCCGTAGCACGCGACGGCTTTTCGGTTTATGAATACGAACTTTCCGATACGCTGAACATCGACGGTGTAGAATGTTACCGCATCAAATATTACCCAAAACGCGACGGGGAATATACCTTCATGGGCGATATGTACATCAGTATGGGTACATATGCGGTCAAGGAGGTGACAATGCAAAGCACCAAAAATATTGACGTGAACTTTGTCCGCGACATTTTTGTAAGCCTGCAATTCGAAGTGGAAAGCGACTCCATTTTTTATCCGAAAAGGGATTATATCTTGTTGGATATGGCCTTGGTCAATAAAAAATCATCGGCAAAAGGTTTGTTTGCGCACCGAACCGTTTCCTACAAAGATTTCAATTTCGATAAACCCCATCCCGATGAATTTTACAATGAAAGGAATCATGACCCCTATACATCGGGGGCATTTGAAAAAAATGATTTGTATTGGGCAGGAGCACGGCATGAACGCTTGTCTAAAAACGAAGACGGAATTTATGAAACACTCGACAGCTTGCAACAAGTACCGCGTTTTCGCCGGATTGTGAAAACCGTCGAAGTCCTTGGATCGGGTTATTACCAGGTTTGGAATGCTGTTGACATCGGGAATTTATATTCAACCGTCGGTTACAATGAAATTGAAGGTTTCCGCCTGCGTGCCGGAGCCAGAACTTATTTTTCTCAAAACGATATGTGGCGCGTAGCGGGTTATCTGGCGTATGGGTTCCGGGATCATCAATTCAAATACGGAGCCGAAGCAAGGTTTATGTTCAATAAGTACAACCGTTTCCAAATCGGGGCAGGAACCAAGCGCGACATTGAACAATTGGGCGTACAACTAACCACTTCCGACGGGATTATGACGCGGAGTTTTGCTTCCTCCTCCATCATCAGCCAAGGAGCCAACGACAAATTAAGCCATATCAATAAAACCAATGTATATACCTCCATCGACCCTTGGAAGAATTTCACCATTCGCTTGGACGGCAACTACCAAACCACCCGCGCGGCCGATCCTGCATTATTCAACATCGGTTATATCAATGAAAAAGGTTATTTGGAACACCATTTAATCGACACCAACCTGAGTTTGTCCCTGATTGCACGCCCGGGGGCAAAATTCTCCCGCTTCGGGATTGACCGTTATGAGCACAGCACCCTCGCACCGACTTTTATGTTGCGCTATACCAAAGGTTTCAGCGGATTGTTCAACAGCCAGTTCGATTACGACAAATTGCAGTTTTTCTTTGCAAAGCCTTTTTTAATCGGCTCTTTCGGAAAATCGGAAGTGGTATTTGAAGCCGGGAAAACCTTCCATGGACTGCCGCTTTCCCTATTGAGTGTGATTCCGGGCAATGAAAGTTACGGTCTGGTTCCCGGCACCTTTTCCCAATTGGATTATTATGAATTTGTGACGGATACCTACGGCACATTGAGTTTGGACCATCATTTCAACGGATGGATTTTGAACAAAATCCCTTTGATTAAAAAATTAAAAATCAGGGAAGTGGGCTTTTTCCGTGCGGCTTGGGGCGACATTTCCGATAAAAGCCTGCATATCAACCGCTCGGATATTCCTTATTTGGCCCCGAATGACAAAATTTATTTCGAATACGGATTCGGAATCGAAAACATCGGCTTTGGGAATTTTCGCCCTTTACGAATTGACTTCAACTGGAGAGGGAATTACCTCAACCTCCCGGACGCACGGAAATTCGGCATCACCATCGGGATGGGTATGATGTTTTGATTTTCAAATTCTTGGGCGGATTTATATCCGAATTTGAATATTCTTCTGCATAAATCCTCCAAATACTTTTGAAATAACGCGAATGTAGTATATTTGCAGACTGTTAAAATTTCTAAAAAGTTATGAAAGAACTATTTCTATGGATTCCGGTAATTCTGTCTGTTATTGGATTGGTTTTTATGGCAATCAAAAGAAGTTGGGTATTGAAACAAGATGCCGGCGATGGGAAGATGAAAGAAATTTCCGACTACATCTATGAAGGTGCCTTGGCATTCTTGAAAGCCGAGTACCGGTTGTTAACTTTTTTTGTAATCGGAGCAAGTATCGTATTGGCTGGAATCACATTTATTCCGGGTGTTCAAACACATTTATTAATAGTAATCGCATTTGTATTCGGTGCGTTTTTCTCTGCATTGGCCGGGAACATGGGAATGAAAATCGCCACCAAAACCAATGTCAGGACGACCCAAGCCGCGCGAACCAGTTTACCGCAGGCATTGAAGGTATCCTTCAGCGGTGGAACCGTTATGGGATTGGGCGTTGCCGGATTAGCCGTATTGGGTTTAACGGGGTTCTTTATTATATTGTTTAAAATATTTATGAATGGCACATGGACCTCCACCGGAGACATGGTCATCGTACTGGAAACCCTTGCCGGATTCTCACTGGGCGCAGAATCCATTGCATTGTTTGCACGTGTGGGCGGCGGGATCTATACGAAAGCAGCCGACGTAGGTGCTGATTTAGTAGGTAAAGTCGAAGCGGGGATTCCGGAAGACGACCCCCGTAATCCTGCTACAATTGCCGATAACGTTGGGGATAACGTGGGTGATGTTGCCGGAATGGGTGCCGATTTATTCGGATCTTATGTGGCAACCGTTTTGGCCGCAATGGTTTTGGGTAATTACCTGATCCAAGACATGGGAGGCAATATTGTGGATGCTTACAACGGAGCTGCCAACTTTAGCGGAATCGGCCCGATATTGTTACCAATGGCAATCGCCGGTTTTGGGATTTTATTCTCCATCATCGGAACCATGTTGGTCAGAATCAAAGACAACAATGCAAAAGAAAAACAAGTACAAGGGGCGTTGAACGTAGGAAACTGGGTCGCGATTATCCTGACCGCAATCGCTTGTTTCCTGTTGGTAAAATACATGTTGCCCGAAACCTTGAAAATGGAATTTTTTGGTGAAGGCTTGAAAGATATTTCCTCTATGAGGGTATTTTATGCAACCATCGTCGGATTGGTTGTAGGTGGGGTGATTTCATCCGTAACCGAATACTATACCGGATTAGGCACCAAACCTGTTTTGGGTATCGTCCAAAAATCGTCCACCGGAGCTGCTACCAATATCATCGCCGGCCTGGCTACGGGAATGATTTCCACTTTCCCGACCATCTTATTATTTGCCGGTGCCATTTGGGCCTCTTACGCTTTTGCCGGATTCTACGGAGTCGCATTGGCCGCATCCGCGATGATGGCCACAACCGCGATGCAATTAGCCATCGACGCTTTCGGCCCGATTGCGGACAATGCAGGCGGGATTGCCGAAATGAGCGAACTGCCCAAAGAAGTACGTACCCGAACCGATATTTTAGACTCGGTAGGTAACACGACTGCCGCCACCGGAAAAGGATTCGCCATCGCTTCCGCGGCTTTGACTTCACTGGCATTGTTTGCAGCTTACGTAACTTTTACCGGCATTGACGGGATTAACATTTTCAAGGCTCCGGTCTTGGCCATGTTGTTTATCGGCGGAATGATACCCGTTGTATTCTCGGCTTTGGCCATGAATTCGGTAGGGAAAGCAGCCATGGACATGGTGTATGAAGTGCGCCGCCAGTTCAAAGAAATTCCCGGAATCATGGAAGGAAAGTCCAAACCTGATTATGGCAGATGTGTGGAAATCTCAACCAAAGCAGCTTTGAGAGAAATGATGTTGCCTGGGATTTTAACCATCGGTTTTCCTATTTTGATTGTGGTCATCGGGAAATTGGTTTACATGGATAACAATATGTTGGTGGCTGAAATGTTGGGCGGATACATGGCCGGTGTAACCGTTTCGGGCGTACTTTGGGCCATTTTCCAAAACAATGCCGGAGGAGCTTGGGACAATGCCAAAAAATCTTTTGAAGCAGGCGTGGAAATCAATGGTGAAATGACTTACAAAGGTTCTGACGCGCACAAAGCAGCCGTTACCGGAGATACCGTAGGTGATCCCTTCAAGGATACTTCAGGCCCATCCATGAATATTTTAATCAAATTGACTTGTTTGATCGGATTGGTCATCGCTCCGATTCTGGGTGGCCATGTAGCCGAAGCAGAAACAACATTAACAGCGGAAAACGTTTCGGAGACCCCAAATCATTACCAAGAAGGGACCGACAGTCAAGGAAATTTCATTTACAATTTTGGGGAAATGATGAAAATCGACCTGCCTTCCGGCGAAACCATCAAAGTGGGAAGTTTTTCTTTGGAACAAAAACTCCATCGCTACTTAAGCGATGACCAGATTGAAACAACAGGTGCCCGCGGCGAAGACTGGAAATGGATGACCTTAGACAGGACTTTGTTCTTGAAAGGTTCTGCTGAACTTTCACCAAAATCCGAAGAGCAACTCCAAAACATCGCTTTGCTTTTGAACGAATTCCCCAATGGGAAAATCAAAATAGGAGGATACACGGACAATTCGGGTACCCCGGAAGAAAACCAGAAACTTTCTTTTGCCAGAGCTGAAAATGTAAAGTCAGAATTGGTTGCTTTGGGCGTCCAAGCCGACCGGATGGAAACAGAAGGATTTGGGGCCCAAAACTTCAAATGCGAAGCCAATGACACCGACATCTGTAAAGCGAAAAACAGAAGAGTGGACATAAAAGTAACTGCAAGGTAAATTCAGAAAAGTAAAGAGCATACGAAAAGCAGTCCCACCATAGGCTGCTTTTTTTGATGGTTCCATTAACAATTTTCACAGAAATACGACTCATTTCCAGATGATCAATCCCCTAAAAATTTACGTGGATTCCTTTCGGGGGCTTTCTTCCGAAAGCTGGATGCTGGCATTGGTCATGTTGATCAACCGCGCCGGTTCCATGGTATTGCCATTTTTAGGCGTTTATATGTCCGGCCATTTGGGATTTAGTTTGGCCCAGACCGGGATTGTATTGAGTTGTTACGGCTTTGGGTCTGTTTTTGGCTCTTGGTTTGGCGGAATGGTAACCGACAAAATCGGCGAATTCAAAGTCCAGTATTTAGCTCTTTTTCTGAGTGTGCCTATGTTTTGTTTAATCCCTTTATTCAAAACGGAATTGAGTTTGGCCATCATCATATTTATCCAAAGTTCCATCAGTGAATCTTTTCGTCCCGCAAATTCCGTTGCGGTTACCCGTTATGCAAAAAAAGGGAATTTGACCCGTGCCTTTTCACTGAACCGCTTGGCGATGAATCTGGGGTTTTCAATCGGCCCAGCCCTCGGTGGGATTTTGTCGGCAATTTCTTATGATTTCCTCTTTTATTCAAATGCTTTAGCCGCTTTGCTAGCAGGAATTACCTATGTTTGGTTTTTCCGGAAAAGGCCGGTTCGAAATGCAGAAATTTTGGTTACGGAAACGGAAACACCCTCCATTTCTCCTTACCGCGACAAAAAGTTCATTCTATTCAGTTTTTGTTGTTTCTTGTTTTCAGTATGTTTTTTCCAGATTTTAAATACGCTCACGCTCTTCTATAAACAGGAAGCCCGCCTCACCCAACAAGGAATCGGTTTCATTTTGGCTTATAGTGGATTCATCATCGTACTGATGGAAATGATTTTGGTTCGGGTAGCCGAGAAAAAATTCACCTTGCACTTTACTTTGTTCATCGGAACTTTGCTCTGTGGGATTTCATTTGCCATGCTCGGTTTTCACCATGCGGTTTGGTATTTGGTTTTTTCAATGAGCATTCTCTGTATCGGTGAAATCTGGACACTTCCTTTCATGTCCACCGCGACCGCATTGCGTGCGGGATCAAATAACAAAGGTGCGTACATGGGTTTATTGGGCATCGGGTTTTCTTTGTCTTTTATCATTACACCTTTCTTAGGAACTTTCATCGCGGAATATTTTGGCTTTGACGTTTTATGGATGGGCACAGGTGCTCTACTCGCCATTACTGCTTGTTTGTTCTACAAGGTTACACCTTGGATGTTGGGTAAGGATTCAGCCGATTAATACCAAAGCCCCTAAAAAAGCACTGTAAACCCTGACGGTTTTTTTTGTAACTTTGCAGATTCAAAAATTCGATAATGACCAAAGACGGTAAAATAGAATTGATGGCTCCGGCCGGAAACTTCGAGTCATTGCAGGCGGCACTCGACAATGGGGCGGACTCGGTTTATTTTGGGGTGGAACAGCTCAATATGCGTGCCCGCGCTTCGATTAATTTCACGATGGATGACTTGCCGGAAATTTCCCGTCGTTGTAAAGAATTGGGTGTAAGAACTTATTTAACGCTCAACACCATCATTTACGACCACGACCTTTCTGTCATTAAAACCCTGATGGATAAAGCCCAGGCAGCGGAAATCACAGCAGTAATCGCCATGGATCAAGCCGTAATTGCCTACGCAAGACAAATCGGTTTGGAAGTACATATTTCGACCCAAATCAACGTGACCAACATCGAAACCGTTCGTTTCTATGCCATGTTTGCCGACACGATTGTACTGAGCCGCGAATTGAGTTTGAGCCAAGTGAAAAAAATAACGGAACAAATCAAAAAAGAAAACATCTGCGGGCCCTCAGGCAATCTGGTAGAGATCGAAATTTTCGGCCACGGTGCGTTGTGTATGGCTGTTTCCGGAAAATGTTATTTGAGTTTACATTCCCATAATTCATCGGCCAACCGGGGCGCATGCAAACAAAATTGCCGTAAAAAATATACCGTGATTGACCAGGAATCCGGATTTGAGATTGAACTGGACAACGAATACATGATGTCTCCCAAGGATCTTTGCACCATTGATTTCCTCGACGAAATCGCCGATGCAGGCATCAAAGTGTTGAAAATCGAAGGCCGTGGCCGTGCGCCGGAATACGTTGCGACCGTCATCCGTTGTTACCGCGAAGCCATTGATGCAATCGCCGACGGGACTTTCTCCAAAGAAAAAACCGATTACTGGATGACCTTGTTACAAACGGTTTACAACAGAGGGTTCTGGAGCGGATATTATTTGGGGCAGAAACTCGGAGAATGGTCTCCGGCAAACGGTTCGATGGCGACACAGAAAAAAGTTTACATCGGAAAAGGAAAACATTTTTACCCGAAAACCAATATCGGAGAGTTCCAGATTGAGGCTTATGACTTGAAAATCGGCGATAAAATTCTGGTCACCGGCCCCACAACCGGTGCCAAGGAAACCACGGTTTCCTCCATGAGGGTCGAAGATGCAGTCTCTGAATCTGCTACCAAAGGGGACAACATCACCATTCCAATCGACTTTAGAATTCGTCCTTCCGATAAATTATACAAACTGGTTAAAACAGAATTTGCAGAAGCTTAAAGGATGGATTTTGTCATTTCGAACAGAATGGAATGCCGTGAGAAATCTATTTTACCGGGGTTCATTACTTCGTTTTACATTTTTCTGAATGACATTCGCATATTTAAAATTCTCCCATGGTCATAATTACCCTTCAAAGAGACAAATGCATCGGTTGTAATTACTGCGCGGAATTGGCACCCGAGAAGTTTCGAATGTCAAAAAAAGACGGGAAATCGGTTTTGTTGAAATCCGTTGAGAAAAAAGGATTCCATACTTTGAAAGACCCGGATCACAGTATTTTTGAGGATTCTGAACGCGCGGCCAAAGCCTGTCCGGTGAACATCATTTCAGTCAAGGAAACATGAAAAAGTCCGAGCTTCGTATCCTGTATAAAGCGAAAAGGAAGGCATTATCTTCGGAAGAATCTAAACAAATCAGTTTTCAGATTTTGGAGAATCTAAAATCCATGGAGATCTGGGGAAATTCGGTTTTTCATGTTTTCCTTCCGATTCCCAATCAAAATGAAGTCAACACTTTACCGCTTATCAAATATTTATTGGAATCCAAAAAACAAGTGGTTGTCCCAAAATTGGATGGCCAACAAATGTTGACTTGCCTGATTGACAAAAACACAGAATTCGAACCGGGTAAATTCAATGTGCCCGAGCCCAAACTTTTCCAATTGATTGATCCTAAAAAGATTGACGTGATTTTGATGCCCATGTTGATTTGCGACAAAAAAGGAAACCGGATTGGTTACGGGGGCGGATTTTATGACCGTTTTTTATTGGACTGCAAAAAAAACGTCCTCAAAATCGGTTTGAATTTTTTTGAACCCATTGAAGAAATCCCCGAAGTTTTCGAAACCGATGTCCCGCTTGATTATTGTGTAACCGGCGATTCAATTGTGTCCTTTGGGGTTTGAGGCAAATTTAAATCCGTAAAGTAAAAAGTAAATTCGTGTTTGAACTTTTTGGGTTCTTTTTTCAGGATGAACTCCGCGGTTTTGGGCAAGGAATCGATTAATTTTTTATTGGCCGAATAATATTTCACCCAATAATTGATTTTCATCAACGAATTCTCCGTCAGCGTATCATTTTCCACACCATCCGAATGCCGGATTTCCACAAACCGGGCTTTGAGTGAATCGATTTCACTCATCAACTTCGGAATGTTGACCGTATCCGTCTCCAAAAAATAACCCGCCAATTGCGAATGCAATACTTCACCCAAGATGCTGTCGTTTTGGTTGGAATAATTCAATACCGAAAGCTCATAGACTTCCAGTAATTTTTGTTTGGTAATGAAGTTCACGGAAGCAACAGAATCCATTTTCGACACCGAAGCCGACTGGTTGCGGTAGTTCTTGATTACTTCCGGGTCATGTTCGCCACCGAAAAACGCTTCTTTTTTACAGGCGCAAAAAAGAAAAACCATACAGGCGGCAACGGGCAGGAATCGATTAATTTTCATCTGAATGGATTTTAAATTTTAATTTGACTATTTTCCCGCTTTTTCTTTCCGCTTCGATCAATGTAAAATTCTTCAGGGAACTGGTCGGCAGCGAAACCAAATTGATATACTGCTTTTTGCTCAAAACCTCGACACCAAAGAATTCATTGTCATAGACTTGGTAAATCAGCGCATCGTCCGCAATCATTTCGTTGAGCATTTTGATTCTTTCTTTTACACTTTGAGAGGATTTGGAATAATGCCGCAACATGACTTTGTAATCATCCGGTTCCAAACGAATGTTTTCCTTATTCTGGTATTGGTGTAAATTGATTTTGAACGTATCCAGTTTATGATAAGGCGAACTGACGTACATCTGCAAAGTATCTTCCATCGAAGTAAATTGCACACAACCGTTTTGAGCCACCAATTGAAGCGGCGTGAAACCTTTACGCAAAATGGTGATTTCAATCGGATCCTGAATATAAGTATTCCGATCCGAATCGACGAAGCAAAACTCATAGGTTTTCTGGTAAAAAAAAGAATAATAACCGATACTGCCCAAAACACCCAACACAATGATGCCCAATACGCTGAATACCCAATACCTGCCTTTTCTCTTCTGCTTCGAATTTTGAACTTTTACAGGTTCGGGCGTGAATTCCCTAATTTCCCGCTGAGTAGCCTCTAAAACCATAGGTTCGGTTGCCGCGATTTGGTCATTTTGGTACGATCGGGTAAATGCGGCCCAATTGGTGTGGCCCGCGTACTGCGCCAAAATATTCAACATATCAATGCGCGGTAGCTTTTTAAAATCAGATTTGAAATAAGTATAGAACCATTTTTCGCTGACCGTGGATTTCGTTTGGGCAAATAAATCTTCCTGGAAACTGACAATATCTTGGCCTTTCCACTCGGAAATATCCTCAGATGAAGCGGAATTGGCTTGAAAAAATTGCCGGGTAATGTCCTTTTTTAGCAATTCGAACAACTTTATGTCAGAAATTTTATCCAATCAAGATTAAATTATATAGTTTATAATCAGCTTTTTGTAAATTGTAAATTAATTTACAAGACCCTTACAACCTGTTTTCAACAACTCAAGGGCAAAGCTAATGTACTTTTGACACAAATAAAAACCATTAAAAATTTTAGTTATGAAAAAAGTATTTGTAAAAGGATTCGCATTGGCTGCCGTAGTAGCTTTGTCTTTCACTAACGTATCTTGTGAGCAAAAACCAGCTGACACTGACATCGAAGTTATCAACGAAGAAGGTGTTGACAACGCTGAAGCTAACTTGAACGAAGCTGTTGATCAATTGCAAGAAACTACTGACTCTGCTGCTGCTATCGTTGACGAAGCTGCTGACAACGTAGAAGCTGCTGCTGACAACACTGCTGAGCAAGCTCAAGATGCTGTTCAATAATTAAGCGCGAAACCTTAATAAAATTTGAAGCCCCGGAAACGGGGCTTTTTTATTTTCTATCCCCGCGGGAATGCTTAATTTTGATTCCCGAATGAAAGCATTACAGAAAACAATTGCATTCTTGTGGAAATGCTGGTTCCTTTTCCTCGCCGGAATCTTTGTGCTTACCATTGGTGTTTTTTGGACTTTCCCGCTTTCTTTATCTGCCAAAACTTTTCCCCTTGCCCATAAAGGCATCCGTCTATGGGCTATTTTGGTTTTTTACGGTTCCGGTTTCCGCCTGAAATTGAAAAAAAATAAAAAACTCCGGCCCGAAAAATCTTATATGTTCATTTCCAACCACACTTCCGTTCTCGACATTATGGTCATGGCAATTGTCCACCCCCAACATCCCATCGTATTCGTAGGAAAGGAAGAACTCGCTAAAATCCCTGTTTTCGGAACCATTTACAAAAGGATTTGCATCTTGGTCAACCGATCCGACGCCAAAAGCAAGACAAGGGTTTTTAAATTGGCGAAAGAGAAAATCCGTCTGGGCAACAGCATTGTCATCTTCCCCGAAGGCGGCGTGCCCGATGATACCCGCTTGGTTTTGGGTCCGTTCAAAGATGGTGCCTTTACCATTGCTACCGCTACGGATTTACCCATTGCTGTTTATGCCATCAAAGGTTCAAAGGAAATGTTCCCTTTTTCCTGGACAAAGGGATATCCGGGAACCGTTCAGGTGAAATTATTGGATATAATCGAAACAAAAGATTTAAGTTTGAAAAACAAAGACGAATTGAAACAAAAAGCTTTTGACATAATCCTGAAGGAGCTTTCATGAAAGTTTTTTTCTATCATTAAAATTTAAAACCGATTGGCAATCATCGCATATACAGACGGCTCTTCATTGGGAAACCCCGGCCCCGGCGGGTACGCGGCCATTCTGCTCGAAACCGAAAAAAAGTATAAAAAAGAAATTTCACAAGGATTCCGAATGACCACCAACAACCGGATGGAATTATGGGCGGTCATCGCAGCTTTGGAAATGCTCAAAAACCCCCAAACCGAAATCAGCATTTACACCGACTCCAAATATGTCTGCGATTCCGTTGAGAAAAAATGGGTGTTCGGCTGGGAAAAGAAAGCTTTCAAAGGCAAAAAGAACGAAGACCTTTGGCGAAAATTCCTTCCCCTCTACCGAAAGCACAAGGTTCGTTTCCATTGGGTTCGCGGCCACGCAGGAAACCCCTTCAACGAACGTGCCGACGAACTCGCTGTCGCGGCAGCCCATTCAAAAAATTTAAAAACAGATACCGGATTTGAAGTGGAAAAACCGTCGGATGGTATTAACTTTGCAGATTAATTGGCAAATGAAAAAAATCCTCCTCTTAGCGGCAGCTTGTCTGCTTTTTATTTTTTCCTGTAAAAAAGAAGAATCCCGAGATGATACGGTTGTGGCCGGTAAAATCACGAACCCGCAATCCGACAGTGTTTATATGTATTTGCCCGATCGGGAAAAAGCTTTTGTGCTCAATGAGAAAGGGGAATTTTACGACACCATCCGCTTGGATAAAAAAGGTTATTTTTATTTTTCGGACGGGCGGGAACAAACGGAGTTTTTCCTTTTTCCGGGGGACAGTATTTATATTAGCTTGGATACACGCCAATTTGACGAATCCATAAGATATTCGGGAAAGGGTGCCGAAAAAAACAATTATTTGGCCGCAAAATTTTTAAAGGAAGAAGCGGTGGGCACCAGTTCGGCCCAATTGTTTTCCATGAGCCCGACGGATTTCAAACAAAAGTTCGAAACACACACCTTGGCTTTGGAAGAAACCTTGGAAGCTTCTTCCGCCGAACCGAAATTCAAGGAAATTGAAAAAAGGAACCTTCGTTACGGCTACCTTTCACTCCTTGCGCAATACCCGGAAGCTTATGAATATTTCACGGGGAAAGCTCCTGATTTACCGGAAGCTTATTTAAAGGAATTGGAAGGAATCAGTTACGATAATTCGGAGGATTATGATTTGATCCCCTTCTACCGCGACCTCATCATCAATAAATACATGTTGGATATTGAAAAAGCAAGCGCTACACCCGAACTTGAAAAGATGGTTGCCGGTATCCAGTCCACAGACATCAAGGAAGATGTATTGGGTGCCCTTTATTACCGGATTTCATCCACCAATCCCGAATCGGAAGGTTTGAATGAAATCATTCAGAAACATTCTGCCAACGACCAGCTCAAAAGGCAATCCCTCCAGAAAACCAATTCCGTCAGAAACCTTTTGGGCGGCAAACCTTCCCCAAAATTTGCTTACAAAGATGTAAACGGGAAAATAGTTTCATTGGACGACTTCAAAGGAAAACTGGTTTACATTGATGTTTGGGCAACCTGGTGCGGTCCGTGTATTCAGGAAATTCCGGCTTTGAAAAAACTGAAGAAGGACTACCAAAATAAAAACTTGGAAATCATTAGTATTTCCATTGATGTGGCGAAGGATCATGAAAAATGGAAAAAAATGCTGTCCGAAAAACAACTGGACGGGGTTCAGCTTTTTGCCGACAAAGACTGGCAGTCGGATTTTGTGAAAGCTTACGGCATCGACGCAATTCCCCGGTTTTTATTGATTGATAAACACGGAAACATCCTGAATGCCGACGCTCCCCGGCCCTCTTCGCTACAAATACGGGAAATTTTCGATCAAGAATTGCAAAACTAACCAATCACTGAAATATCCAATTCCGGGCTTTCCTCCAAATCCATCATCGCATTGATGAGTTGGAAAGAATGGAAACGCTTCAAATCCGCGGGGCCGATAGCATCTTCGGTTATTTTTCCGGATTCCAACAAGCTTTGGCGCATGGTCCCGTTCAGCAAAAAGCCCCTTGGCGTAACCTTCTTTTTCCCATCGAAAAAAACGATGTTCGAAAAAGAGGTGTCCGTAATTTGGCCGTTTCGGACAACGAGGATTTCATCTTCCGCTATATTGTCCGACAACAGTTCAAATGCTTTTCTGTCTGAATATTTATAAGGATATTCAATGGCATTGTTTTCAACCAAACGGATGGATTTAATGGGTCTAATTTGATACGGGATGAATTCCACCGATTCGATTTCAGCACCATAAACAATCCGGCATTTGTATTTTCCAATCTGGGGTGCCAGATTCGAGAAGATGTTTTCTTCCAGATCGATTGCTTCCGTAATTCCGAGTATTTTATAACGGGAACGATTCATCCGATGCTGATGCAAACCGGGTTGGCGGATTTTTCCATCGATGATACAAATACTTTCAATAAATCGGGACATACACTTTCTGGATCATTTCTTCGTATTCTTTTTCTGCTTCGCTTTGGTGGGTAATTCCGCCCCCACTTTTAAAAACAAGTCCGTTTTCAGTATTTTCGATAAACCGGATCATCACCGCGCTGTCTAAATTTTCACCATCAAAAACGCCGAAAACACCGGTATAGAAATTCCGGTAGTGCTGTTCCGCTTCCAAAATGATTTCGACAGTCTTCTTTTTGGGCGCGCCGCAGATGGATCCGGCCGGCAGCAATTTCTCAAAAACACCACCCAAGTTGGTATGGAAATCCGCCGGTAATTCACCTGAAATCTCCGAACTCACCTGTAAGATTTTTTTTTCATGGGTTTGGATTCCATCAATGTAACGAAATCTTTCTACCTTGACTTTTTTGGCGACTTGGCTTAAATCGTTTCGGATCAAATCCACAATCGTATAATGTTCCGCCATTTCTTTTTCGTCGGACAGGATTTTTGCTGCTGCTTCAGCCACCGAAGCGTCGATGGTTCCTTTCATCGGATAGGAATAAATCTTTCCGTTTTGAATCCGGATAAAGGTTTCCGGTGAAAAACAAACGAAATTCCCTTTCCAATACATCTTGTACCGGGCACGGGCATAGCGGTAAATTTCCCCTAAGCTCAGGTTGATTTCAATCGGTGTTGAACACGTCAGGTTCGCCAGATAGGAATTGCCCCGCAGGATGTTTTTTTGGACAAAATCAAATTGTGGGCGGTAGGCTTCTAAAGAAATCGGATATTTCTTCAAAATAACTTTCGCCGGGCACGGCTCCGGTTCGGAATCGATGTCAAACTGAATTTCAGGATGGGGCTCACTCAGCGGGAAGATTTCCCCTTGGTTTTTCATAAAATCAATGAGGAAGAAAAATGGTTTCTTTTGCTTGCCCCATTCATTCATCCGCCCGAAGATATTGCTTGCTTCAAGCATCAATTTGCGTATCCGTGTTTTCCGATTTGCTCGATTTCTGTATGATCCGGATTCATCAGGATGTCCTTCACCATCGAATAATACATGGTATAACCCACGGCCATCGAAGCGAAAACACCGATGAAGCAAAGGAAGTAACCCACACTTGAAATGACGCTTGCTAATAAGACAAATAACAACAGCCACCAGAAATTCTTTTTCGCCAGTTTGAAGGAAGTTTTTAAAGCATCAATCGCACCGTAACCCCCGTAATGAATCAGGTAAGGCGCGAAGACAATTGACACTTGCAAGAGCAAGGCGCCCGCAATCATTACAAAATAATAAAGCATGAACAAGGTCAGGAAAAGCGGATTGGGTTCGGTATAGCCGGAATTAAACCCTCCCGTCAGAAAGGTCAAAGCCAAAAACGGCATGTACAACAATACAGAAATACCCACGACGACCAGCATCAAAATCGCATAATTCCCAAAGTTTTTAAAAGCACCGAAGAAATCATTGAACTCCAGTTTTTCACCGCGCTCCACTTTTTCCGCTGCCACCGCAAAGCCCAACAACCCTGGATACATGATTAAAAATGGACCCACAATCGTAATGGCCGAAACCACGGTCATCAACATGAACACAACCGAATAAAGGCTGAAAAGCAGCCATTCCTTTTTGAATATTTCAAAAGCTTCGTTCAGGTAATGCCCGAAATTGATATGGTAACCGTTCCGCATTCTTTCTTCGACTGTGGTTATTGCGATTTCTTTCATCTTTAAATTTTAAGCTTAAATTTGTATAAATATAAAAAATTTATGAATCCATCTGAATTATTTGAATTGATAAAGTCCCGAAGAGCGGTCTTCCCCGCACAATACAGCGGCGAAACCATTCCCCAAGCCGAACTCGACCAAATCTTTGAAGCCGCCAATTGGGCACCCAACCACAAACGGACGGAACCCTGGCGATTCAAACTGGTTCAAGGCAGAGCCAAACAAAGATTCGCCGAATTCATGCTGAAAAAATACATGGACAATACGTCGGCTGATGTGCAATCCGAAAGGAAAAAAATGGACATCCTCGACAAATGCAATTTGTCGGACACCATTGTTTTGATTCAAATGAAAACCTCCGGATTATTGCCGGAATGGGAAGAATTGGCCGCAACCGCCATGGCCGTACAGAATATGTGGTTGATGTGCACCGCACTCGGAATCGGGTCTTACTGGTCTTCCCCATCAACGATTACCCAAATGGATGAATTCATGCCCATGGACGAAAACGAAAAATGTATCGGGATTTTTTACATGGGAAAATTGAAAAACAGTTTACCCGAAGGCAACCGAAAACCCATGGCTGATAAAATTCAGATACTGGAAAACTAAGTCCGAGCTGTTAGAATTTCGGGAGCAGGCGAAAAGGTGTTAAATTTGCATCCAATCATAGATTCAACCTGTTCAATGAAAAATTTCGTTTTAATCATTTTAGGAATGCTCGGCACCGTGGCCTATTCCCAAACCGTTGACGAAAGCGGGAATTTAAAAACCAATAGCCAGCAGTACCTCAAATCGCGCGCTGGAACCGAAAGGCTCCAAGGTTGGTTGGTCAAAGGGAACAATACCCTCCAGTTCAACCAGGCCGCTTTTTCGAACTGGATGGCGGGCGGGGTCAATTCCTATGCACTAAACGCCCATGTGGACTATGAGCTCAACCTGACCCGGGGAAGGCATATTTGGGACAACCGATTGATGCTCCATTACGGCATCCAAAGGAATGAAGGTGAAGATTACCGTAAATCAAATGATGTGATTGACCTGACCACTTCCTATGGGTATGAATTCATCCGACATTTTTATTTTGCCGCTTCAGCCAATTTCAAAACCCAGTTTACAGCCGGGTATGATTATGCGGTGCTGGACAGCATTTCAGGCGATTACAAAAAAATATCCTCCTTCATGGCCCCGGGTTATTTGTCGGTTGGGATCGGGGTCGATTACAAACCTTCGGAAGAACTCCAGCTCAATTTCCATCCTTTTACATCCCGTTTTACTTTTGTCACAGATCCTGAATTGCAATTCGAGGGAAGTTACGGCCTGACTGCCGATGACGATGCCTATGTCTATGAATTCGGGGCGTTTCTGGGCGCGCGGTATAAATTCAACCTGATGGAAAATATTTCCTATGACAACCGTTTGGGCATTTATGCCAATTACCTAAAAAACCCGCTGAATATGGACTTGGCTTACCAAGGCGTACTGGATTTAAAAGTCAATAAATGGATTTCGGCCCAAGCCACCATCAACCTGTTTTACGACGAAGACCAAATCAAACGTACCCAACTGAAAGAAACCTTGGGTGTAGGGCTTTCCTATAAATTTGACAACACGGAAAAACTCAAAGCAAGGCCCGAAAACATCCCACCACTTGAAATCATGCCCATAGCCGACGAAGCCGTGGAGTCAGCCGAAGATTAATTCAGGGCATAGGATTTTGTATAGCCGAGCATACCACGGTCCTTAATCATGTCCGCGACTTCTTTGGGCAACTGGTTTTCCCAGCCATCTTCACCCTTTCCGATTTGCTCCAATACTTTTCGGGAATAAATGTCCAAATAATCCCGGTTGAAATTCTCAACGTCCTTGATGCGTTGGTTGAACTTGAAGAATTTGTACAATTCCTTGAGGTTATCACTGACTTTCAGGTTGTCTGAAGTGAGCAAACGGTTATCCTCTTTCTGAAGGTAAGGATAAAGGTAGACCACCACATTTTTTTTGAACAATTTGCCGAAGGCTTCCATAATCCCGCCCGGAAGGTCTTCATAATAATCTGCGTTAAAGACTTCCAACAAATTATTGACACCCATCCCCAAACCGATTTGGGTGGAATTCTTGGTGAATTCGGTAAAATAATGGACGAGTTTGTAATATTCGGAAAAATTAGAGATAATCACATTGTACCCCAGATTCCCGATGATGTCGGCGCGATCCAAGAAATCCCTTTCATCGATTTCACCGTCCGAAGAAAGATTGCTCAACGTGATTTCGAATAAAATCTCCGTGTTTTCCTCCAATACATCTTCCTGATCCATAAATTTATCGAGGCTCGAATAAAGCATGTCCATATTGACATTGGTCACCGGGCGGAAACTGCCGCGGAGCGCGAAAATATTTTTCTTGTACAAAAGTGCTGCCGGCAGGAAATTCTGGCCTTCCGGCCCGAAAATAACCGCATCGGTCATACCATTCCGTACCAACTGCAAACTCATCAAACGGTTATCGACATACGCAAACCTCGGTCCGCTGAAATTGACCATATCGATTTCCACCTGGTCTTTGTCGAGCCCGTCATAGAGCGAACGAAGCAAACGGCGCGGGTTGTCATTGTAAAAATAAGCCCCGTAAATCAGGTTAACCCCCATCACGCCAAGGGTTTCCTGCTGTAGCTGGGCATTGCTCTCCTTGAAACGGACGTGGAAGATGATTTCATTGTAATCCTGTTCTTTGTCCAATTGAAAACGGATGCCCACCCACCCATGGCCTTTGTAGGTCTTGGTAAAATCAATGGTGGTAACGGTGTTGGCATAGGTAAAAAACAATTTGTCCTTATGGGTCTCTTGGTTCAACCGCTGCTCCATCAAATCCATTTCATGGTCGAGCATCTTTTGGAGGCGTTCTTGTGTTACATAGCGGCCGTCTTCTTCCTTTCCATAAATCGCATCCGAAAAATCCTTGTCGTAAGCGCTCATCGCTTTGGCCAAAGTCCCTGAAGCACCGCCTGCACGGTAGAAAAAACGGACGGTTTCCTGGCCCGCGCCGATTTCGGCGAAAGTCCCGTAAATGTGCGGATGCATATTGATTTCCAATGCTTTTTGTTTCGCAGACAGAACCTGATCAAAACCCATAATTCAATTTATATTTTAAAGGTGTAAATTTACCAAAATTATGCCGAATAAACCCCTTTATATTCAGTTTTTAGGAACCGGGACTTCGCAGGGCATCCCCATCATCGGGAGTACCCATCCGGTATGTTTTTCATCCAACCCCAAAGACAAGCGGTTGCGCTCCTCCGTCCTGCTGTCGAAAGATGGTAAAAACCTTAGCATCGACTGTGGCCCCGATTTTCGGCAGCAAATGTTAAGAGCCGATGTCCGTTCACTGGAAGCCATCGTCTTCACCCACGAACACAACGACCATGTACTCGGCATTGACGACACCCGCCCCTTCAGCTTTTATGCACAAAAACCCATGGATATTTACGCAGGCCACCGGACATTGACTGAAATCAGGAACCGGTTCCCCTATGTTTTTGCCGACGAAAAATACCCGGGCGCGCCAAGCGTCACGGAACACCTGATTGAATCTGCCGCCTTTGAAGTGGCCGGGTTCCATTTCCAACCTTTGGAAATCATGCACGGCGAATTGCCTATTTTCGGATTTTTGGTGGATGGCCGACTCGCTTATATCACCGATGCCAGTGAAATCCCCGAAAAAACCTTGGAAAAAATAAAAAACGTAGATGTTTTGGTTTTGAATGCCCTGCGGAAATCCGAGAAGCATTATTCTCATTTTACGCTGGAAGAAGCCTTGGAAATGGTGGAAATCATTCAACCCAAAAAGGCCTATTTCACCCATATCAGCGTATCATTGGGTTTCCACGACGAAGTACAGGCGGAACTCCCCGAAAACGTATTTTTGGCTTACGATGGTTTGGAAATCCAAATTTAATTTGGAAATAAAAGGAAAAACATCCTATATTTGCCGACCATTTACCGGCCCGAGTGGCGGAACTGGTAGACGCGCTGGATTCAAAATCCTGTGTCAGCAATGACGTGCCGGTTCGATTCCGGCCTCGGGTACAACAAGCTTCGGAAGGATCCGGAGCTTTTTTTATGTCTGTCCGTTTGTCCAAAATTCATCCTGTGAAAGCTCAAATTTCCCCGTATTTTTAAATTTTCCCTGAAAAATCACCCCCCTCAAAGGCCGGATAAATTCCTTTTGTTAAATTAGCAGCTAATTTTGCAAGTTTATGTTTAACGATAAAACCCTCCTGATCACCGGTGGTACCGGTTCCTTCGGCACAGCCGTTCTGAACCGTTTCTTAGAAACCGACCATTTCAGTGAGATTCGCATTTTTTCCCGCGACGAAAAGAAACAGGACGATATGCGCATCCTCTATAAAAACGATAAAATCAAATACTACATCGGCGATGTACGGGATTATGACAGTGTAGAGCCGGCTACACGTGGCGTGGATTATATTTTCCATGCGGCCGCTTTGAAGCAAGTGCCTTCCTGCGAGTTTTTCCCCATGCAGGCGGTGAAAACCAATGTAGAAGGAACCCAGAATGTCATCCGTGCAGCGGCATCCAACAAAGTAAAAAAAGTCATTTGCCTTTCGACCGACAAAGCCGCCTATCCCATCAATGCCATGGGCATTTCAAAAGCGATGATGGAGAAAGTGGCGGTCGCCGAATCCAGAAGCCTGAAAGACACCGTGGTTTGTCTGACGCGCTATGGCAACGTGATGGCCTCCCGTGGTTCGGTCATCCCCCTCTTCCTGAACCAAATCCGCAAAGGCGAGAAAATCACCATCACCGACCCGAATATGTCCCGGTTTTTCATGTCTTTGGAAGATGCGGTGGATTTGGTTCTATTTGCGTTTGAACACGCCAATCCCGGCGATTTGTTCGTCAACAAAGCACCTGCCGGAAAAATCGGTGACCTGGCCCAAGCCTTAATTGAATTGACCGGAAAAGAAGTCCCTGTCAAAATTATAGGTACACGCCATGGCGAAAAATTGTATGAAACCCTCTGCACCCGCGAAGAAATGCTCAAAGCGGAAGATATGGGGGATTTTTACAGAATCCCGGCCGATAACCGGGACCTGAACTATGCCAAATATTTCTCCGAAGGCGAACGAGATATCTCCAAAGTAGAAGATTACCATTCCCATAACACCGAACAACAGGGCGTGGAAGGCTTGAAACGCTTGCTATCCACCCTACCCTTGATCCGCAAAGAAGTTTTCGGCGAAGAGGTGATGCAATATCCGTATTAAAAAAGGCGATTAGCCATCAGTATTTAACTGATAGCCAATAGCTGACCGCAATGAAAATATGTTATTAAAAGGAAAAAGACATACAGACCAAAGAGGAATCCTCAACTTCAACAATGATTTTGATGCGTCTGAGGTAAAACGGATTTATACCTTGGAAAATGCCTCAGTTAATTTCATCCGAGGTTGGCAGGGACATAAAATAGAGCAACGCTGGTTTGCGGCGATGAGCGGAAGTTTTGAAATCCGCGTGATTGAATTAGATGATTTTGAAAATCCATCTAAAAATTTACCTCAAAATAAATACGAACTAACAACAGACAGCTTAGATTTCCTCCACGTTCCGGGCGGATGCATTACAGCAATCCGTGCATTGGAGGAACACAGCAAATTACTGGTTCTGGCTGATTATGCCTTGGGTGAAATTGAAGATGAATACAGATTTTCTTTGGATGAATTTTAAAATATGATTATAACTTCACTCGCCGTCTCAAAATGTTTAAAGTACGATTATAACGCTAATAAGAAATAGAACAGTAATTTTAAAATGAAAAAAACCAGCGATAATCAGCGAATAAAATCCGCGTTATCTGCGTGAAATAAAAAATTAACAACCAATGAAAAAAATCGGAATCACCGGCCAGCAAGGATTTCTAGGAAATCATTTGTATAATACATTGGGATTATATCCGGAAGAATTTGAACGAATTCCGTTTGAACGGGAGTTCTTTGAGTCTGAACAAAAACTGGACGAATTTGTCGCACAATGCGATGTGGTGGTTCACTTGGCCGCCATGAACCGTCATGAAAGCCAGGAATTCATTTATGAAACCAATGTCAAATTGGCCAAAGATTTAGCTGCTTCTTTGAAGCGGACCGGCTCCAAAGCCCATGTTCTTTTTTCTTCCTCCTCTCAGGAAGAGCGGGACAACCTCTACGGAAAATCCAAAAAAGAAGGAAGAGAAATCCTGGCGGCTTGGGCGAAAGAAAACGGCGGAATTTTTACCGGAATGATCATCCCGAATGTTTTCGGGCCTTTCGGTTTACCCAATTACAATTCATTCATCGCGACTTTTTGCCATAAACTCACCCATGGCGAACAGCCGGTCATTGACCAAGATGGGGAGGTGAAACTCATTTATGTCGGAGAACTGGTCCATGAAATCATTACCAAAATCAGAGAAGGCAAAACCGAAGAATCTTACGATGTTCCATATACCTCGACCCAAAAGGTATCTGAAGTTTTAGCCAAGCTTGAAAGTTACAAAAAACTGTATTTTGACGGGGGTGAAATACCTGTTTTGGATTCAAAGTTTGATTACAATTTGTTCAATACCTTCCGTTGCTACTTTGACATCAAAAACCATTATCCGGTAAAATTCACCCAACACACAGACCCGCGCGGGGCTTTTGTGGAAGTCATCCGTTTGGGGATTGGCGGCCAGTGTTCGTTTTCCACTACCGTTCCGGGAATTACGCGGGGAAATCATTTCCACACCCGGAAAATCGAGCGTTTTGCCGTCATCAAAGGAAAAGCTTTGATTCAATTGAGGAAAATCGACACCGACGAAGTACTGGATTTCTATTTGGACGGCAATGAACCCGCTTATGTGGATATGCCCATCTGGTACACCCACAATATCAAAAACATTGGTGATGAAGAATTATATACCATTTTCTGGATCAATGAACCCTATGACCCGGCGGATGCCGATACGTATTTTGTGGAGGTGTAACGAAGCAGTCAGCGTTCAGCAGTGAGCTTGATGTCCATGAAACCCCACTTATGTTCACAGGTAGATGAATAAACCTTTAAAACCAAAAACTGAATGCCGAAAGCTGAGCGCTAAACACTAAAAACCAATAATATGAAAGATTTTAGACAACTACAAGTTTGGGGCAAAGCACATGAGATGGTTAAGGAAATATACCATCTGACAAGCTATTTCCCGAAAGAAGAAATGTTTGGTCTGACTTCTCAATTGAGAAGAGCGGGGGTTTCTATTCCGGCGAATATAGCCGAAGGCTGTGGAAGGGGAACTGATGCAGATTTTAAAAGGTTTTTGCAAATTTCTTTTGGATCTGCAAGTGAAGTTGAATATCTTGTATTTTTGTCTTTTGAATTGTCCTATATAAGGGAAGATTACTATAAAAAATTACAAACCAATATTTCTGAAATCAAGAAAATGCTGGCAAGTTTAATTAACAAATTAAAACAATAACTATTAAGGTTAGCTGATGGCTGACCGCTAATAGCATATAGCTAAAAAATGAACAAACTAAAAATAATGACCGTCGTCGGCACCCGCCCGGAAATCATCCGTTTATCAAGGGTATTATCGGCCTTAGATGCTTCTGAAGCCATCGAACATACTATAGTCCACACCGGCCAAAACTACGATTACGAATTAAACGAAGTATTTTTCGAAGATTTAGGGATCCGCAAGCCGGATCATTTTTTAAATGCCGCCGGAAACAATGCCACTACCACAGCCGGGCAAATCCTGATCAACATCGATCCGGTTTTAGAATCAGAAAAACCGGATGCGTTTTTGGTACTGGGTGACACCAATTCTTGTTTGTGTGCCATTGCGGCCAAAAAAAGAAAAATCCCCATTTTCCACATGGAAGCCGGAAACCGTTGTTTCGACCAGAGGGTTCCCGAAGAAACCAACCGCAAAATTGTAGACCATACGGCGGATATCAATTTAACCTATTCCGATATCGCCAGGGAATATTTACTGAGAGAAGGCCTTCCCGCCGATAGAATCATCAAGACCGGTTCACCTATGTATGAGGTGCTACACCATTATTTGCCCCAAATCCAAGCTTCCGATGTTTTAAACAAATTGAACTTGGAAAAAGGAAAATATTTTGTAATTTCATCACACAGAGAAGAAAACATCAATTCAGAGAAGAATTTCAAAGGGCTGATGGACTCGCTCAATGCCATCGCCGAAAAATACCAATACCCGATCATTGTTTCAACCCATCCCCGTACCCGAAATATGATTGATAAGATGCAGATAGAAATGCGTCCTGAAATTCAATTTTTAAAACCGCTTGGTTTCCATGACTATAATGCACTGCAAATGCATTCCTATGCGGTGCTTTCGGACTCGGGAACCATTTCCGAAGAATCCTCTATTCTGAACTTCAGAGCCCTCAACATCCGTCAGGCACACGAGCGCCCGGAAGCCATGGAAGAAGCTTCAGTAATGATGGTCGGTCTTTCTCCGGAAAGGATTTTACAGGGATTGGTTCAGGTTTTAAGACAAGATGTTGGTAATAAACGAAACTTCAGACAAGTAGCCGATTATTCAATGCCAAATGTTTCCGAGAAACTGGTCAGAATCATCCTGTCCTATACAGATTATGTGAAAAGAACGGTTTGGAGTGAAGGATAAAACCAATGGTATAACACCCCTGATTCAAAACAGGAATAATGCTGTAAATTTGCAGAACATCTGATTGTACAACCCTCATTCAAAATATTCACATGGGCTTCGAATCCTACCAAAAAAAAACGATTCTCATCACCGGCGGTGCCGGATTCATCGGTTCGCATCTCCTAAGGGAATTTCTGACAAAATACCCGGACTACAAAATCATCAACATAGATGCCCTGACTTACGCCGGAAACCTTGAAAACCTCAAGGACATCGAAGGAGAGCCGAACTATGCTTTCATCAAGGCCGATATTACCGACGCCAATCATATCTTTCAAATATTTGAAACCCATCAACCGGACGGCATCATTCACTTGGCCGCGGAATCACATGTGGATCGCTCCATTACCAACCCCCTGGATTTTGTGATGACCAATGTCATCGGCACGGTAAATCTTTTAAATGCCGCCAAACACATTTGGAAAGACAACTTTGAAAACAAACGTTTCCACCATGTGTCCACCGACGAGGTTTATGGTACACTGGGTGAAACAGGATTTTTCACGGAAGAAACCGCCTATGACCCGCATTCGCCCTATTCCGCCTCCAAAGCCTCTTCCGACCATTTCGTGCGGGCTTACGGCGATACCTATGGCCTCCCCTATGTCATCACCAATTGTTCCAACAATTACGGCCCCAACCATTTTCCGGAAAAGCTGATCCCGCTTTGCATCCATAATATAATGAATAACAAACCCCTCCCTGTGTACGGGGACGGGAAATATACCCGTGACTGGCTGTACGTGATTGACCATGCCAAAGCCATAGACTTGGTTTTTCACCAAGCGGAAAACGCAAAGACGTATAACATCGGAGGTTTCAATGAATGGAAGAACATAGACCTCGTAAAGGAACTCTGTAGGCAAATGGATGAAAAACTGGGGCGGCCTCCGGGGACTTCGGAACAACGGATAACTTTTGTCAAAGACCGGCCCGGCCACGACCTGCGCTATGCGATTGATGCTTCAAAAATCAACCGGGAATTGGGATGGAAGCCTTCGGTTACTTTCGAAGAAGGCCTTTCAAAAACAATCGATTGGTTCCTGAATAACCAAGAATGGCTGAACCGTGTCACCACCGGAGAATACCAGGCCTACTATGAAAAACAGTATTTGAACTGAACGGATTCATCCGACAAATATTATTTGATTCAAAATCGATTATTCGCCCATCCTACCCTAATATCTTCTGAAAACTTTATATTTGACCCAAGTTCAAATCCACCTTCGATATGAAAGGAATCATCCTCGCCGGCGGCTCAGGCACCCGTTTACATCCGCTCACACTGGCGGTCTCCAAACAACTCTTGCCGGTTTATGACAAACCCATGGTGTATTACCCTTTGTCGGTATTGATGTTGGCAGGGATTCGCGATATTTTGATAATCTCCACCCCGCTCGACCTACCGAACTTCAAACGCCTCCTGGGCGACGGTTCCAGCTTTGGGATCCGTTTGAGTTACGCCGAACAGCCCACCCCCGACGGCCTGGCACAGGCATTCATCATTGGGGAAAAATTCATCGGCAATGAGGATGTCTGCCTGATTTTGGGCGACAATATATTTTATGGAGCGGGTCTGCTCCATATGCTGGGGCAGGCGGTTCAAATCGTGGAAGAAGAACAAAAAGCAGTGGTTTTCGGTTATTATGTCGATGACCCCGAACGCTACGGTGTAGTCGGCTTTGACGAGCAGGGAAATGTGCTGAGTATCGAAGAGAAACCCCAAAACCCCACGTCCCATTATGCAGTGGTCGGGCTCTATTTCTATCCGCATTCCGTGGTAGAGATCGCCAAACAAATCAAGCCCTCCGAAAGAGGTGAACTGGAAATCACCGCCGTCAACCAATCCTATCTCCAAAACCGAAACCTGAAGCTCCAACTGCTGAGCAGGGGATTTGCCTGGCTCGACACCGGCACACACGAATCATTGGCCGAAGCAACCGAATTCGTCAAAACCCTCGAAAAAAGAACTTCGCTCAAAATTGCTTGCCTCGAAGAAATTGCCCTCAAAATGAATTTCACTACCCCGGAAAACATCCTCAGGCAAATCGAAGGCCTCAAAGGCGACTATTATGATTATGTACGAAGAATATGCAATAACCCTTGAAACCCGGAGCAGAACGCCAATTCCTTCACCAAGGCGCTTTCCACTTGACCCCAATGCAACCCCTCTTTTAGACGTTCATAATAATCCCATTCCCGTATTTTTGAGACCCAAACCTGCGTCCTGCCCGACCTCTAACCCAAATTCTTTAAACGATTTTAACAATATATCTAAAGATTGGTGTAAATTTGCCCGGTATTTAGCTGATTGACTGACTCAAAACCAAAACTGAATGAAAACCAACGATGTCCGGGGCAAAAAGATTTTAGTTACCGGCGGAGCCGGATTCATTGGCTCCAACCTTTGTGACGCCCTCCTTGCACTAGACAATGAGGTGGTTTGCCTCGACAATTTTGCGACCGGGAAGCCTTCCAACATCCAGCATTTGCTCAACCACCCCAAATTTACCCTTCTGGTAGGCGATATCCGGAATCCTGCGGATTGTGAAAAAGCCGTAGCGGGTGCGGAATTTGTGCTCCACCAGGCGGCATTGGGTTCGGTTCCACGTTCCATCGCAGACCCGGTGACTTCCAATGCAGTCAATGTTTCGGGTTTTTTGAACATGCTCGTCGCCTCCCGCGATGCCGGGGTGAAACGCTTTGTGTATGCCGCGAGTTCTTCTACCTACGGCGATTCCGAAAGCCTTCCAAAAATAGAAGACATCATCGGAAAGCCCCTCTCCCCCTATGCGATTACCAAATATGTCAATGAATTGTATGCGGATAATTTCAAACGGACCTACGGTCTGGATACGATTGGCGTGCGGTATTTCAACGTATTTGGCCGTCGGCAGGATCCCAATGGTGCCTATGCCGCCGTCATCCCCAAGTTCGTAATGCAATTCATGAAATACGAATCCCCCACCATCAATGGGGACGGTGAATATTCACGCGATTTTACCTATATAGACAATGTCGTTCAGATGAACCTGCTCAGCATCAGCAGTGAAAATGAATCCGCACTCAACCAAGTTTACAACGTAGCATATGGAGAGCGCACCACTTTGAACGATTTGGTAAGGCTGCTGAAAAGGGAATTGACTGAATTTGACGGTAAAATAAAAGAGGTGGAAGTGGTTTACGGCCCCAACCGCAAAGGCGATGTTCCTCATTCCCTCGCTTCGATTGACAAAGCCCGGACACTGCTCGGCTATTCACCTGAATTCTCTATGGAAAAAGGATTGCAGGAAGCAGTGAAATGGTATTACGAAAATTTATAACCAACTTGGGTTTCAACAGCCTTCAGGTTACCCTGCGGCTTGCCTGAAACCCTTATATTTGCAAACGATAACAAGAACCAAATTAAATGGATACCAAAATAGCCATCATCGGATTGGGATACGTAGGATTGCCTTTGGCGAGGCTATTCGCCACCCGATACAATACCATCGGCTTCGACATCAACCAAACCCGTATTGATGAACTCCGTTCGGGTACCGATTCCACCCTCGAAGTGGACGACGAAATCCTGCAATCGGTACTCGTCGATAACCCCGATCAATCCAAAGGCCTGTACATCACCAACCAATTGGATGAAATCAGGGACTGCAATTATTATATCGTAACCGTCCCCACACCGGTCGATAAAAACAACCGCCCCGATTTGACACCCCTCATCAAAGCCAGTGAAACCGTCGGCAAAGTGATAAACCCCGGCGATATTGTCATATACGAGTCCACGGTTTACCCCGGTGCGACCGAAGAAGATTGTATCCCCGTAGTAGAAAGGGTTTCAGGTTTGAAGTTCAACCGGGATTTCTTTGCGGGCTATTCCCCGGAAAGGATTAATCCGGGCGACAAGGAACACACCGTCGAAAAAATACTCAAAGTCACTTCCGGCTCTACGCCTGAAGTAGGCGAAAAAGTCAATGAATTGTACAAATCCGTCATCAAGGCGGGTACCCATCTGGCTCCGACCATCAAGGTCGCTGAGGCTGCCAAAGTGATTGAAAATTCCCAGCGCGACATCAACATCGCCTTTGTCAATGAACTGGCCAAAATATTCAATATCCTCGACATAGATACCCAGGCAGTCCTCGAAGCGGCGGGTACAAAATGGAACTTCCTCCCTTTCAAACCCGGCTTGGTCGGTGGTCACTGCATCGGCGTGGACCCCTATTACCTCGCCCAAAAAGCCCAAGAACACGGCTACCACCCGGAAATCATCTTGGCCGGCAGAAAGGTCAACGATTCCATGGGCGAATACGTAGCTTCCCAAGTCATCAAATGCATGATCAAAAAAGGCATCAAAGTAAACGGCGCAGAAATCCTGATGCTGGGCGTAACCTTCAAGGAAAACTGCCCCGATGTCCGCAACACCAAAATCGTGGATGTCATCGAAGCATTGGAATCCTATTCCGTAAAAGTAACCACCTACGACCCTTGGGCAAACCCCGAAGAAGTCATGCACGAATATGGAATCAAAAGCAGCCAACAAATAGAGGACTGCTTCAATTCCCCATCTCCTTCGGAGAGGGGGCAAGGGGGTGAGGCTTTTGACGCAATTATTTTGGGCGTTGCCCACGACGAATTCAGGAAACTCGATTTTGATGCCCTCAAAAAGGAAACCGCCATCATTTATGACGTGAAAGGCATCCTGAACGACAAAGCAGATTTGAAATTATGAGATACGTCACCCTGAGCGTCATCCTGAGCTTGTCGAAGGACGAAGCCCGTCACCCGAGTGTCATCCTGAGCTTGTCGAAGGACGAAGCACGTCACCCTGAGCCTGTCGAAGGGTCGAAGGGTCGAAGGAAGTATAAAAAGAATTAAATAAAACGAAACAAAAAAAATGAAAATCACGGTAGTAGGCACAGGTTACGTAGGATTATCCAATGCAATATTGCTCGCACAGCACAACGAAGTGACCGCCTTGGACATCAACGCCGAAAAAGTCGCCATGCTCAATGAGAAAAAATCGCCCATTGAAGACGATGAAATCACCGAATTCCTGACCGGAAGGCAACTCAACTTCAAAGCAACCTTAAACAAAGCCGAAGCTTACCGCGATGCCGACTTTGTCATCATTGCCACCCCCACCGATTACGACCCCCAATCCAATTATTTCAATACGGAAACCGTAGAATCGGTCGTGGAAGAAGTGAAGCAACATTGCCCGAATGCAGTGGCGGTCATCAAATCCACCGTTCCGGTGGGCTACACCGATGCCCTCAAAAAGAAATTAAACTTCGACAACATCATCTTTTCACCCGAATTCCTCAGAGAAGGAAAAGCGCTCTACGACAACCTCCACCCATCCCGCATCATCATCGGCGAACAATCCGAAAGAGCCGAGGCCTTTGCCAACCTCCTGAAACAAGGAGCCCTCAAAGAAAACATTCCGGTTTTATTTACAGATTCCACCGAAGCCGAAGCCATCAAACTTTTTTCCAACACTTACTTGGCATTGCGTGTTGCTTATTTCAATGAACTCGATACCTATGCGCAAACCCATCACCTCAATACCCGGCAAATCATTGAAGGGGTTTCCATGGACCCCCGGATCGGATCCCATTACAACAACCCCTCATTTGGATACGGAGGCTATTGTCTCCCCAAAGACACCAAACAATTATTGGCCAATTACGATGCCGTGCCCAACAACATCATCCGGGCCATTGTGGACGCCAACCGGACCCGAAAAGACTTTATCGCCGATTCCGTCCTGGCCAAAAACCCCCGTAAAGTCGGCGTTTACCGCCTGATTATGAAAACCGGCTCAGACAACTTCAGGGCATCCGCCATCCAAGGCGTCATGAAAAGGATCAAAGCCAAAGGAATCGAAGTCATCGTGTATGAACCCGTGCTCGAAGAAGATACATTTTTTGGCTCCAATGTGATTCGGAATTTGGAAGAATTCAAACAACAGGCCGATGTGATCATTACCAACCGCCATACCCCGGATTTGGACGATGTAAAAGAAAAAGTATATACAAGAGACCTGTTTGGGAGTGATTAATGGATGAATAAAGACCTATAATCATTGTCTTTGATATAAATTATTATATAAAAAATGAATAAAAAAAACCTCATCATCTTTGGAACCCGGCCGGAAGCCATCAAAATGGCACCGCTGGTGAAAGCATTTCAAAAGCATAGAGATTCTTTTGAAACCAAAGTTTGCGTAACCGCCCAGCACCGGGAAATGCTCGACCAGGTACTGGACTTTTTCGAAATCCGGCCCGACTATGACCTCGACTTGATGAAACCCAACCAAAACCTGAATACCCTAACCGCTGATATCATCACCGGACTCCAACCGGTCTTGGAGGAATTCAAGCCCGACTATGTCTATGTCCATGGCGATACCCTGACTTCCATGGTCGCCGGACTCGCCGCTTTCTATGCCGGAATAAAAGTCTGCCATGTGGAAGCCGGACTGAGAACCCACAACAAATGGTCTCCCTTCCCGGAGGAAATGAACCGCCAAATCACCGGACGCCTGACCGACTACCATTTTGCTCCTACACGCCAGTCTTTTGAAAACCTCTTAAAGGAAAACATCCGACCGGAAGATATCAAAATCACAGGGAATACCGTCATCGACGCCCTCCTTTACAGCAGCGAAAAAGTGAAGGATATCCAAAACCCGGAAATCGAATCGCTCCGGAATTTAGTGGACCCCGCCAAAAAGCTGATTCTCGTGACAGGCCACCGCCGCGAAAACCACGGTGCCGGATTCATTCGGATTTGTGATGCCTTAAAAGAAATCGCATTGCGGAATCCCGATGTCCAAATCATTTATCCCGTTCACCTCAATCCGAATGTCCAGAAACCGGTCTATGAAATCCTTTCTCAAGTAAACAACATTCACCTGATCGACCCGCTGGCTTATCCGGCATTTGTTTGGCTGATGAACCGGTCTTACCTGATTATTACCGATAGCGGGGGCGTTCAGGAAGAAGCACCCAGCCTCGGAAAACCCGTATTGGTGATGCGCGATACGACCGAACGGCCCGAAGCAGTCGATGCAGGGACGGTAATCTTGGTCGGAACCGATAAGGAGAAAATCTTTTCAGAAGCACAAACTTTATTGGATAACCGAGAAAAATACCAAAAAATGAGCGAGCTCCACAATCCCTATGGAGATGGAAAAGCATGTGAAAGAATCGTCGAATTTATCAAAAACTTAAAGAATTCACAATTAATCGCTTAAATTTGGCCTGTCTAATAAAACCCTAACCGTAAAATTGTATTGAATAAACCTTCCTGCCTCCAGCTCTGAAGAATAAAAAATGAAACGCTTACCATTATGACACAAAAAGTAGTCACCATAGGATTGGGATACATCGGATTGCCGACCTCCGCCTTGATTGCACAAAATGAAATACCCGTTCATGGGGTGGACATTTCCCAACATGTGGTCGATACCATCAATGCCGGCAAAATCCACATTGTGGAACCGGAATTAGACAAAGCCGTAGCCCAAGCCGTACAAAATGGCTATTTAAGAGCGGATACCAGAGCGGTTCAGGCCGACACCTATTTAATTGTAGTGCCTACGCCCTTCAAAGGCAATTTCGAGCCCGATATTTCTTATGTTCAGGCCGCTACGGAGGGAATCATCCCTTTATTGAAAGAAGGTGACCTCTACATCATCGAATCCACTTCACCGGTCGGAACCACCGAAAAGATGAAGGATTTGATTTTTGCACGGCGCCCTGAATTAAAAGACAAAATCTATCTGGCTTATTGTCCGGAACGCGTATTGCCGGGCAATGTCATGTACGAACTCGTCCACAATGACCGGGTAATCGGTGGAGTAAATAAGGTTTCTACTGAAAAAGCGATTGCGTTTTACAAAAAATTTGTCAAAGGAGAACTCCACCCCACAAATGCCCGTACCGCCGAAATGTGTAAACTCACCGAAAACGCTTCCAGAGACGTTCAGATTGCTTTTGCAAATGAACTTTCTTTGATTTCTGACAAAGCGGGCATCAATGTTTGGGAACTCATCCTATTGGCCAACAAACACCCCCGCGTCAATATCCTCCAGCCTGGTTGCGGCGTGGGCGGGCATTGCATCGCCGTAGATCCTTATTTCATCACCTCGGATTTCCCGATGGAATCCCGTATGATTGCCCAAGCAAGGATGACCAACAATTACAAACCCTTTTGGTGTGCCGAAAAGATCAAAACCGCACGTTTGGAGTTTGAACTCAAACACGGTCGCCAACCGGCCATTGCCTTGATGGGGCTCGCATTCAAACCCAATATTGACGATTTGAGAGAATCTCCCGCCATCCATATCGTGGAGCGGGTATTACAAGATTCGGGCGATGCGGATATGTACATTGTGGAACCCAATGTGCATGAACACAAAGTATTCAAACTGACCCATTACCAAGAAGCAGTTGAAAAAGCGGATATCATTGCTTTATTGGTAGCACACACTGAATTTAAAACCTTGAATTTCAAAGAAAACCAAACGGTATTGGATTTCTGTGGCGTAACAAATTAAACCTATATATGACAAACATTTTACAAACAGCTGTTGAAGCCGCCATTGAAGCCGGAAAGGCCATCATGAAAATCTATGAACAGGATTTTTCAGTAGAATTCAAAGACGATAAAAGCCCGCTGACCGAAGCGGACAAAGCGTCCAATACCCTAATTTGTAACCGTCTGGCCGATACCTTCCCAATCATCAGTGAGGAGAACAAACAAATCGATTTTGAAGAAAGAAAACACTGGAATAAATATTGGCTGATTGACCCCATCGACGGAACCAAGGAATTCATCAAAAAGAACGGAGAATTCACGGTGAACATTGCCTTGGTGGAAAAGGGATTACCCGTTCTGGGCGTGGTCTACCTACCGGCTAAAAATATCCTCTATTTTGGTTCGTCCGAAATCGGTAGTTATAAATACACGGTTCCTGAAAACCAGAGCCTTACGGAATTAGATGAAATCATAAACAATGCCGATAAATTAACCGGAGATAACCTTCCGGAAAAATATACCATCGTAGCATCCCGTTCGCACATGTCTCCCGAAACAGAAGAATTTATTGCTGAATGCCGGGAAAAATATGGCGAGGTTGAATTAATCAGCAAAGGAAGCTCCATCAAACTTTGTCTGGTTGCCGAGGGAAGTGCCCACGTTTATCCCCGCGTAGCTCCCACGATGGAATGGGACACGGCTGCGGCACATGCCGTAGCCAAATTTGCCGGTTGTACCGTGAAGGATTTTTACAACCATACCGAATTGAAATACAACAAAGAGAATTTGTTGAATCCTTATTTTATAGTAGCCCATGAAGGATAATTCCCACAAAAGGCATATCTCCAAAGCCATCACTTGGCGGATTGTCGGCACCATCGACACCATGTTTCTGGCTTGGATTATTTCCGGTGATCCCTTGATTGGGGTGAAAGTAGGTGTTGCCGAGGTTTTGACCAAAATGCTCCTGTATTATTTACATGAAAGAGTCTGGTTCAAGGTAAACCTGTCCAAAGACGGACGGGTACTGGAAAGCCGGAAAAGGCATTTGGCCAAAACCGTGACGTGGCGGCTTGTAGGAACGGTGGACACCATGTTCCTAGCTTGGATTATCTCGGGTGACCCCTTGATTGGGCTCAAAGTAGGTTTCGCAGAGGTTTTGACCAAAATGCTGCTTTATTATTTACACGAAAGAGCATGGTACAGAATTAATTTTGGATTGCCCAAACGAGAAACAACCCAAGAAAATGAGCAATAACATCGTATTCCACAATTACACGGTTTCCCGGGAATCCCGGAACCGAAAATACAACCACCCTTCCATGGTGCTATGGTTCACAGGCCTTTCAGGTTCCGGGAAATCAACCATCGCAAATGCCTTGGAACAGGAATTGTTTAACCTCGGACTCAAAACCTATTCACTCGATGGGGACAACATCAGATCGGGTATCAACAAGGGGTTGGGCTTTACCGAAGAAGACCGCCACGAAAACCTCAGAAGGATTGCGGAACTGGCAAAACTCTTTGTCGATGCCGGAATCATAACCATCGCCGCTTTTGTTTCGCCGCTTGTAAAAGACAGGCAACTCATCAAAAATACCATCGGAGAAAAAGATTTTGTGGAGATTTTTGTAAATACCAGCTTGGCCGAATGTGAACGGAGAGACGTAAAAGGGCTCTATAAAAAAGCAAGGGCAGGCGAAATCAAAAACTTTACGGGAATCGATGCACCTTATGAAGCCCCTCAAAATCCCGACATCATCATTGACACAGAAAATGAATCGATTGAAGATGCTGTCAGAAAACTAATTACCTTTGTAACCAATAAAATCGAAAACGCATAAGAATGAATAAGTATTATTTGAATTATTTAGACGAACTTGAATCCGAAGCCATCTATATCCTCAGGGAAGTTTGGGCGCAATTCCAAAATCCGGTAATTCTTTTCTCGGGAGGGAAGGATTCCATCGTGGTTACCCATTTGGCCCAAAAAGCATTTCATCCGGCAAAAGTTCCTTTTGCATTGATGCATGTGGATACCGGACATAACTTTCCGGAAACCATTCAATTCCGGGATGATTTAATCAAAAGCTTGGGTGTTCAGCTTTTAGTGGGTTCCGTTCAGGAGTCTATTGATGATGGAAGAGTCGCCGAAGAAAAAGGTAAAAACGCTTCCCGTAACTTCTTGCAGATTACGACATTATTAGATGCGATTGAGAAAAACAAAGTGGATTGTGCCATCGGTGGCGGGCGAAGAGACGAAGAAAAGGCAAGAGCCAAAGAGCGATTCTTTTCCCACCGGGACGAATTCGGCCAGTGGGACCCAAAAAATCAACGGCCTGAACTCTGGAACCTCTTAAACGGAAAATGCTTCCAAGGAGAACACTTCCGGGCTTTCCCAATCAGTAACTGGACCGAAATGGACGTTTGGAACTACATCTTAAGAGAAAATATAGACATTCCATCCCTTTATTTTGCACACGAACGTGAAGTAATCTGGAGAGACGGAGCCTGGATTCCGAATTCCGAATTCTTGGTTTTAGACGAACAGGATGAGATTTTTACCAAAAAAATCCGTTTCCGGACTTTGGGTGACATCACCATTACCGGCGGTATAGAATCCGAAGCAGATACCTTGGAGAAAATTGTGCAGGAAGTGTCTGCCATGAGAATGACCGAAAGAGGAAACCGTGCCGATGACAAGCGCTCGGAAACCGCCATGGAAGACCGTAAGAAGCAAGGTTATTTTTAAAATGCAAATTATTTACTTTGAGAAAACGACTGTCATCCTGAGTGTCACCCTGAGCCTGTCGAAGGGCGAAGGCCAACTGTCAACCATTAAACGAATTACATAACAAAAAAAGACATGGAAGAAAATTTAGATAAAAATCAATTATTGCGTTTCTCAACCGCAGGAAGTGTAGACGACGGCAAAAGTACACTGATCGGCCGTTTATTATACGACTCCAAATCCATATTCGAAGACCAATTGGCTTCGGTTGAAAACACCAGCCGCAGAAAAGGCCATGAAACAGTGGACTTGGCGATGTTTACCGATGGACTGAGAGAAGAAAGGGAACAAGGCATTACCATTGACGTGGCCTACCGTTATTTTACGACACCCAAAAGAAAATTCATCATAGCCGATACACCCGGCCATATCCAGTACACCCGGAATATGGTAACCGGTGCCTCTACGGCCAATGCGTCCATCATTCTGATTGATGCGCGTCACGGGGTAATTGAGCAGACCAAGCGGCATTCTTATATTGCTTCCTTATTGCAAATCCCCCACCTGATTGTTTGTGTAAACAAAATGGATCTCATGGATTATTCGGAAGAAGTGTACAACAAAATTCTGGAAGATTATGAAAATGTATCTTCCAAACTCGCCGTAAAGGATATACAGTTTATTCCCATCAGTGCCTTAAAAGGCGACAATGTCGTAAACCGCTCGGAAAACATGCCTTGGTACCAAGGAGCCCCCTTGTTACATACACTCGAAAACCTTTACATCGGCAGTGATACCAATAAAATCGATGCCCGTTTTCCGGTGCAAACCGTGATTCGTCCCCAGCGCGAAGGATTCATTGACTACAGAGGCTATGCGGGGAGAATTGCCAGCGGTACCTTCCGAAAAGGAGATGAGGTAACGGTATTGCCTTCCGGCTTTACCTCTAAAATCAAATCCATTGACACCTTTGACGCTTCATTGGAAGAAGCTTTTTCGCCCATGTCCGTCAGCATCCAATTGGAAGACGATATTGATATAAGCCGCGGTGACATGATTGTAAGAAGCAACAACCAGCCTGAACCGGCCCAGGAATTTGATGTGATGATATGTTGGCTCCACAACAAAGCCCCGCAGCCACGGGCGAAATATACCATTATGCACGCCAACAATGAACAAAAGGCACTCATCAAAGAAGTGATTTATAAAATCGACATCAATACCTTGGAGAGAAATTCAGAAGACAAAGAATTCAGTATGAATGACATCGGCAGGGTGACCATCCGGACCACAAAGCCCTTGATGATCGATCCGTATAGAGAAAACCGGATTACCGGAAGTGTGATTTTGGTAGATGATGCGACCCACGAAACAGTAGCGGCGGGAATGATTGTGGGATAACAACATACAAACATGGAGGAAAAAACGATTATATACATCATGTCTGATGTACGCTCAGGTTCGACTTTATTGGAAAATATCTTATCTAATTCCCCTGAAATTGTATCAGTTGGAGAATTGATTCATTTACATGCTTATTTAAACAAAGGAGATGTAGGTAAAGTTTTTGAATGGAAGTGTTCATGCGGGAAAGATTTTAATACTTGTGAATTTTGGTCAAAAATCTTTTCTTCCTTAAAAGAACACGGCATTATAGATGTAAAAAAGACTTCGGTTTTTAAAAGTAAAGATCTAAATTTTAGGAAACGTTTGGAGTCTATTCACTTACCAGAGAATGAACAGATTATTAATCACGTTGATAAAATATACGAAACAATTTTTGACATTTCTAATAAAAGTTTTATAGTTGACTCATCGAAGAACGAAATTCAGTTGGCAGCTCTGATAAAATATAGTAGATATAATATAAAAGTAATTTATATAAAACGTGATATTAGGGCAGTTGTATTGTCAAAACTAAAATGGCAAATAAAATTAGGTCTAAAACAAACCAACATTTTTAAATTACTATTAGCGACAAAAATAAAAAATAATATACAAAACACGACTTTCGGAAAAGTTGTAAAAAAGAATGACAGGTTAAAACTTAATTATGGTGAAATTGCAAATGATGTGCCTGGGACATTAAATAAAATTTTTAAATTCACAGGAATTGAACCCTATACCTCTCCAAAATTTATGGAAATGCATAACAACCATTCAGTTGGTGGGACACCAAACCGAGAGCGAAGGGAAATTAGCTATGATAATTCTTGGAAAGCGGAAATAGCGACAAAACCATTTTTTAGGATGGTTGGGAAATTTATAGATTTCATTTAATTTCTTAATGTCTATTACAAAAAATATTAAATCAGGAGGGTTTTGGAAATTAGTAGAGACCCTCGGCATGATTTTATGCCAATTTGGATATATATCAGTAATGGCACGCTTACTGAGTAAATCTGATTTCGGTTTAATGGCTCTAGCTAATGCTATCATAGGTTTGGGTAGTATTTTAACAGAAGGTGGAATGGGAGCAGCCTTAATTCAATACCAAAATATTACCATCAGACATAAAAATGCAGCATTAATAGGTAATTTTATAACAGGGTTTCTTTTTTTTGGCCTTACATATTTCCTTTCTGATTCCATTTCTCATTTTTTTAATCAACCTGAATTAAGTAACATAATAAAAATTATAGCAATAAATTTCATTTTGTTATCCATTAGTAGTATATCACTTAATTTACTGTATAAATCACTAAACTTTAAATCCTCATCGATTCTGACACTTTTTGCAACAATAGTTGGCTATACAGTTGGAGTTATTTTAGCGTGGAATGGGTTCGGTGTCTGGTCTCTAGTTTATGCAACTTTGGTAATGTCAGTTCTTAAAGCTATTCTCTATTTTTATTTTGCTCCTATAAAATTTCGACCTGGGTGGTACATCCAAGAATGGAAAGAACTTTTTTCTTTTGGTTCAGGTATGATTTTGTTAAGATTCAGTAATTATCTGAGTAGTGGTGGAATTAATTTAGCATTAGGGAAAGTTTTTGCACCTACTTTATTAGGTGTATTTGAACGGAGCTTTCAAATTAAAACTTTACCCAGTAAATATTTAGGTGGAATTTTAGATAAAGTCATGTTTCCCATAATGTCTCAGATTCAAGATGAGGAAGAACGCTTATTTAAGGTTTTTTACTTTGGTTTAGGTTTTTCAAATTCTATACTTATGCCAATTTCTCTTTATCTTATTTATTTTAGTAAAGAAATTGTTTTAATTCTACTTGGGGAAGATTGGTTTGATGCGGTGTTACCATTACAGATTATGTTTGTAATACTACCATTTAGTATATCTTCACAAATGGCGGATTCGGTAATACGGGCTAAGGGATATATATATAAAAATGTAGTAAGAAAGTACATCTATGTTACCATATTATTAAGTTCAACAATTTTATTAGGTTATTTTTATGGTATAGTTGGTGCTGCTATCGGTGTGACTGTAAGTCACCTGTTGAATTACTTACTAATGATAATATTAGTTAAAAAAATTTTTGATAAGTCTGTAAGAGAAATATTTTACAATCCTTTAAAAGAAGCATCTTTGCTGTCTATATATTTATCGTGTTTCTTAGGAATAAATTATATCTTTACCAATTTATTATATATTTCTTCAATTATAAATCTGATTGTTACTAGTTTTATTTTAGGACTTATAGCAATTATTGTTATATTAAAAAAACCTTTGATATTGGGTAGTTATATCTTTAATGTCTTAAAAATATATCAAAAATAATGTTTTAAAATTTAATAATCTTTTATTATATGTGCGGAATATATCTGACCAATATGCCTTATAAATTAGAGGAAGTTAAGGAAAAACTTGAAAAAATAAAACACAGGGGGCCGGATTATACTGGTATCATTCAGCATGATACGCTTATCTTGGGCCACTTAAGATTAGCTATATTAGATTTGGATGCTCGTTCAAATCAACCTTATCAATATAAAAATTTGGCTATTGTTTTTAATGGTGAGATTTATAATTTTAAGGAACTCCGAGATGAACTCGAAATTCAGGGCTATAATTTTGATACTGCAAGTGATACTGAAGTGTTGATTAAAGGATATGACTTTTGGGGTGAAAAAGTTTTAGAAAAACTAAATGGGATGTTTTCATTTGCAATATCTAATAGCAAGAATAATGAAATATTTTGTGCAAGAGACCGATTAGGTGTGAAACCATTTTATTATTATTGGAAAGACGGTCAATTTGAAATTTGCAGCCAATTACAACCTTTAAGAAATAAGAACAGCAAAATATCAACTGAGGCTGTATCAATATACTTAAGTACAGGATATGTTCCCTCTCCATTTTCAATCTATGAAGATATATATAAGCTTCAGCCGGGATGTATCTTAAATATTGATTTAAATAAGAAAACAAAATCAATTAAAAGATACTGGGATTTAGAAAAAGTTGAAACATTAGATATATCGTATGCTGAAGCTAAAGAGAGGGTAAAAGAATTATTAAAAGATGCAGTTAGGATTAGGATGCAGTCTGACGTTCCCTTAGGAACATTTTTGTCTGGGGGCATAGATTCGGCTCTTGTTACAGCACTTGCAGCAGAAATATCGAATGAGAAAATTAAAACATTTACTATTGGATTCGATGATCCAAAGCATGATGAAAGTAAAGTAGCAGAAAAATTTGCTAAAATTATAGGAACTGAACATATTACAACAATGTGTAAAGTAGAAGATGTTTTAGATTTAATTCCAAAATTAATTAAAGTGTATGATGAACCTTTTGCAGATAGTAGTGCATTACCGTCATTATTGTTAAATAAAGGAGCAAAACAACATGCCACAGTAGTACTCTCTGGTGATGGCGGGGATGAAAGTTTTATTGGATATAAATATTTTCATAGTATTGGTACTTTTGAGAAAATACAAAAAATCCCATTTGCTTTAAGAAAATTTATAGCTAAATTTCTTCAAAATAGTAATAAATTTAAGTCTATACTGCTCTGTGAAAATAATACATTTTTTATAGAAAGAATTTTTGTAAATGAAGCAATTCATTCGAGAAATTGGTTTGAAGAAAACTATTTTGAATATCTTCAATTATCTAATAACTCAATTCAAAAAGCTGCCGATTTAAATATTAAACTATGGTTAGAAAATGACAGTAATGTGAAAGTAGATAGGGCGAGTATGGCATATTCAGTAGAAGTTCGGAGTCCTTTTTTGGATTATAGAATTATACAATTAACTAGGACTTTACCGATGGAATATAAATTTACAGATGGTAGAACCAAACGTATTCTAAGAGATATTTTATCAGATTATATCCCAGAAGATATTTTTAATCAACCAAAGAGTGGATTTTCTATTCCATTAAAAAAATGGATTAAGAATGAGTTAAAAAGCGAAATTGAGGAAAACATTCAAATAGAATACTTTAAATCTATAAAGGATTTTCCTCAATTTTATAGTAATTTAAATGTTGAAAATATTACTTTAAAATGGAGGCTATATATCTTATCTAAATGGTTAAATCTAAACTGTACAAATTATGATTAAAAAATTAAAATTAATATTTCAATGGCTTTTATTATCACCTGAAAACCATGCTAGAAAATTAGGTGTTAAAATTGGAAAAGGTTGCCGAATTGCAACTAGGGGTTTTGGATCTGAGCCATATCTAATAGAGATTGGAAATAAAGTCCAAATCACAAGTGGAGTTAAATTTTTTAATCATGGAGGTGGATGGGTATACCGTGATGAAATTCCAGGGTTTGATACTTTTGGGAAAATTAGAATAGGAAATAATGTTTATATAGGAAACAATTGTTTAATAATGCCTGGTGTCACAGTTGGAAATAACATTATTATAGCTGCAGGCTCAGTAGTAACAAAGAGTTTTAATAGTGATGGTGTAATTATTGGCGGTAACCCTGCTCGTATTATTGGCAATGTAACTGAATTAAAAGAAAGGTTGATTCCATTTAATTTGAATACAAAGGGATTGTCTGTTAAGGAAAAAAAAGAACTTTTACTTAACCAACCTGATTCTAAATTCATAAAAAAATAATAATTCGAAGAAAAAAATCTCGATGGCTAAAGCATCTAAATTACAAAACTTCTTACTTTATCTTTTTTTCTTCTCACTAAACTTTGAGATTTGGGATCCGTTAAATACGAATGGTAATTTCTCTGTGGCAAAATTTACGGGTTTTTTATATGCATTTTCATTGATTCCAAAACTTCAGTATTTTTTTACAACACATAAAAGTATAATCATTTATGCTAGAATGCTATTAATACTTTATGTCTTTATATGTATCATGAACTTTATAAACATGAATTATTTTAGTTCAGATTTCCTCTTCTTTTCGTTCTTTCAGAATATTTTGCTTTTTCTATTAGTTATTAGCCATGAACGGTTGAGTCCTGGAGTTTTGGAAAAAGGTTTTATTGTATTTTTTTTTGGCTCCCTAGTGCTAGCAGCTTGCTTTTATCTTGGAATAGGATTAGAAGTAAATATTGAAGGTAGGGTCTCATTATTTGGTGATAATGAGAATATCATTGGAGTACGAATGGTGGTTAGTGCCTTAATGCTTACTCACATCTTATTGAAATATAGAAACAAAGTTTCGAAATTTATATATACGATCTTACCATTAGCCTATATTCCCTTAGTCACACTTACATTAAATACAGGATCCAGATTATCTTTTATTAGCTTGTTTCTTGGTATTTCTGTAATATTTATTTTATACAAAAATCGGGGAACATTTAGCAAAATATTAATTTTAGGTATTGGAGTAATTGCTGCTGTATTTTTATTTGAAATAGCGATGGAGTCAGAGGTATTAGGTGCCAGATTAGCAAAAACTGGGGAGGAAGGTAATTTGGCTGGGCGTGATAATATTTGGTTGGCAATATTACCATTAATTGAAAATAACTGGATATTGGGAGTCGGTAGAACTGGATACATAGAATATTATATTCATTATTTGGAGAAATAAAAAGCCCTCATAATGTTATTTTAGAAATCATTGCTTATTCGGGGGTAGTAGGTCTTTCTCTCTTCATGAGCATTTTATTTCGAGCATTTTGGGGCTCTTTTAGGTATTATAAGCTGTATAACGAGGTTATTCCATTTGTTTTTATAGTGCCTATTTCTGGAATTATATTAAGTGCTCAAATCTTAACGTTGAAACTAGGATGGATAATATTAGCTTTTGTTGCTTCTAGAATACTTTATTTAAAAAAATCTACATGAAAATTCTCTGTGTGATAGATAGCTTGGGGGCGGGTGGTGCTCAGCGTCAAATAGTTCAATTAGCCATAGGTTTTAAAAAAAGGGGGCATGAGGTTTCTTTTTTGACTCATCACCTATTAGAATTTTTTAAGCCACAACTGGAAGAGAACAGCATACCGATAAAAACAATTGTAGAACCTAACTACTTTAAGAGACTATTTAGAATTCGTAAAGAGGTGAGAAATCATAATGCTGATGTTGTACTTTCCTTTTTAGAGGCTACAAATTTTATGGTTACACTGGCAGGCATTCCGGCTAAGCCTTGGAAATTAGTGGTAGGTGAAAGAAATGCAAAACCTCAGATATTAAAATCTCTTAAGCTGATTTTATTCAGGAATTTTCACATTTTTGCTGATAAAGTAATAGCAAATTCTTTCCATAATGTGCACCTTATACGTAAAGTGAACCCGTTTACCCATTCAAATAAATTTAAAGTTATTTATAACGGTTTAGATTTGAATGAATGGCAACCCAGGGTGTCTCCGGAACAAATCTCATCCTCAAAGAAAATAATGGTTGCATCTAGACATCGCAAACATAAAAATTTATTGGGGTTGGTCGAAGCAGTTAATTTATTAAGTAAACAGGAGCAGGAACAGTTAATCATTGAATGGTATGGCAGTAAAAGGGATGAGTCATTCAATGAAGGATTAGTAAAAATTAAGCAATATAATTTGGAGCATGTTTTTCATTTCTTTGATAACACGCCTAACGTACTGGAAAAAATGCAAAACGCAGATGCGATTGGACTCTTTAGTCTTTATGAAGGACTTCCAAACAGTATTTGTGAGGGAATGGCCGTTGGAAAACCAATTATTTCAACTGATGTATCAGATGCAAAAAATCTTGTAACCCCGCAAAATGGATTTCTCTGTGATGCAACCAGTGAAAAGTCTATTGCCTATGCCATTAGTCAGTTCTTAAGAACTGATAGTAATACCTTGAATAAAATGGGGGTTAAAAGTAGAAAAATAGCTGAAAAATTGTTTGACAGAGAGAAAGTGATTAATGATTATTTGGAAGTTTTTAAAAAGCTGAAATAGCTTAAAAAGTTTATAGTGATAAAATATGACACAAAAACCTATACCCATATTTATAATTGGTGCTGCCCGAACAGGTACCACCAATTTATGCAATAGATTGTCAGAATTAAATAATGTGACGGGTGTTACCAGTATTTACCACTATGGCAATTGTGAAAGCAAAATTTTGAGAAATCAATTGTATTGGGGCAATTTATCGAAGTTTAATAATTTTTTAAAATTTGCAGGACACATCCAGTATAGTGATTATTTTATCTCTGCGCATGGCGATATAGAAAAACTTTTAAAGAGTCAACCTAAAGATTATTTCAATTTTTATTTAGACTTGATGGATTCCTATGCAATTGGTGATCAAAAATTATATTGGGTTACCAAATTGGACGATCTTTTTTTTGTTTATCCGAAATTTCTAAAAGAGTTTTTAGAAATTCTCACAAAAAGATATGGAGAAGGTGGTTTTAGAGTCATTACCATCAAAAGAGAACTGAATTCGAGCATTTTGAGTTACCTTTATATGGAAGGGAAATTCGCTAAAATACGGAAAATAAATATTGGGAGATTATTTGCAATATTTCTGCAAACACTCCGGTTTAAATTTATATATCAAAATGCAAAAAAATACTTTTCAAGCTCCAATTGGATTAAGTTTGAAGAATATATTAAGGATTCTGATGAAGTACTCAGTAAATTAAATTTAACGTGTAAAGAAGATACCGAACCTTCTCAAGAGAAATTTATGATTAACAGTTCATTCACGACCAAAAAGAATAAGAAACTGCGTCGAATAGACTTATTAACCATAAAATTTGCTTCTTTATTATATATACTTAAAGTAGGAGGTGTTATTTTAAACTTTTACAACAGATTTCATAAAATAAACAATCCGCTTTATTACAGACAATTTATGCACATTCATCAACCGGATATGCTTAGAAAAGATTTAGAAAAGAGAGAAGCTTTTGACCTGATAGAGAAATTAAACTTAAGCTGAAATGAAACCTAAAATTCTTTTCATAGGTAGTTTTATACTTCCAAAAAATGGACATTATGGTGGCGTGTATTTTGCCTCCACAACTCTGCGCGATGGATTGAAAAAGGAAGGATATGAAATCGTAGAAATGGACACGACGCTAAAAGATATGTCCGAAACTAGAGTTTATAAGAGAATTCCGGATATATTGATTCGACAAATTAAATTTATTTACAAAATAATTAGAAACCCGCGATCAAAATATTTATTTGTATTTCTAAGTGGTGGAGGGTCGTACATTGATAAATTTTTGCCCATTCTATTTGCAAAATTACTTTTTATGAAAGTTGTTCTTTTCCCTCGTTCCGGGCATTTAATTCGGGATATGGGAAAGTTAGGATTTAAGTGTTTTATCTTAGCAGGATTAAGAATGTCTGACAAAATAATTTGTCAAAGTGAATTTTGGAAGGAATACTTTTATCAACAAAAAGTCAATGAAAATAAACTTTCAGTCATTGAAAACTGGGTAGCGGATCACATGATTCAGACTTCAACCCATTTAAATTTTCATTCAAGTTACACAGATATAAACCAGCACCCATTCAAAATTGTATTCGTATCTAGAATTGAAAAAGCAAAAGGTGTAGATGATATTATAGAATTAGCAAAAAACTTGAAAAATAAATTGAATATTTCAATAGATGTTTATGGGTCAGGTGGTTATGAGCGAACTTTCAAAAATAAAATTAGACAAAACGATATAGAAAAAGAATTGAGCTTTAAAGGCTGGTTAAAAAAGGAGGAGATGTTACAAACCATTAATTCCTACAATCTCGCAATCTTTACATCGGTTACGGAAGGATACCCCAATGCACTTTTGGATTATATATTTTCTAAAATTCCTGTTATCTCGACCAACCTCCCAATGGTCACAGCCGTCGGGAAACATAATATATTATATTATGAAGTCAACAATACAGCTGATTTAGAATTAAAAACACTCTTTGCGGTTTCAAATTATAATCTTATGGTGCAAAAGGCAGAAATTCTTTATCAGGAAAAAAAAGACAATAATAACTTAGCAACGGCTTTGTCAAAATTAAAAGCTTCTATAGGTGAATAATTTATTAAAAAATATACCCCGTCTAATAAAGGTGATTCCCAAATTGGGCTACTTCAATGTAGCTTATATGTTTTGGTATCGCATCAGTATGAATTTGGGCATCCGTAAAGGAAAATTTCCGTTGGGTGATGCTGTTAAAGGAGGTTTCTTTGAATCTACTCCTCTTGTGTCGGACTATCCTGAGGAATGGAAACTTAATGCGATACAACGGGCAAACAATATTTTACAGGGACAATTGACATGGTTTCACTACCATAAATTTCAAGTGGGTAATCCGCCTAACTGGTTTAAAAACCCTTTCGATGGATCTGTATTAAATAATCCCACAAAACATTGGACGGAAATAAGCGATTTTGACCTTAACACCGGAGACGTTAAAATCTTATGGGAACCCTCCCGATTTGATTGGCTCACCGACCTGGCACGTGCTTACCTTACTACAGGTGAAGAGAAGTATTTGGAAACCATCAACCATTGGTTGCGGGATTGGTCCTTAAATAACCCTAAAAATCAAGGCCCAAACTGGAAATGTGGACAAGAAACTTCTATTCGGCTAATGAAACTTATTTCTGTTGCAACCATTTTAAAATTTGGCCTCCCCTTGCAGAAAATGGTATTTGAACACTTGACAAGAATTCGTGGAAATATACGGTACGCAATCGCACAAAACAACAACCATGGAACCTCTGAAGCAGCAGCACTCTACATTGGTTCGGCATGGCTGCTCAAACAAAGTAATTGCTCATTCAATAAGACAGTTCTCACGCAATGGAAAAAGCAAGGGAGACGAATTTTGGAAGACCGAATCTCTAGATTAATTGCAAAGGATGGAACCTTTTCACAGCGCTCTATTAACTATCATAGAGTTGTGACAGATACGCTGAGTTGGGTCTTGTTTAATATAGAACAATTGAATGAAAAACCTTTTTCTGAACCTTTACTAAAACGTTTAGAAAGTTTAGGATATTGGCAGCTGAAAATGATGTCTTCAGACTTAGGTGAGGTACCTAATTTAGGATCAAACGATGGTGCAATGTTTGAAACTTTTCATTCCTGTGATTATAGAGATTTTCGCCCGTCCACCCAATTATTTTTTGGAGTACTAAAAAAACAGAAAGTATTTAAAGAAGAAAAGCATGATGAACCATTGTTTTGGAGGTACCCTCAACAATGGCAGAAGCTTCCGGTAATTGAAATCAAAGTTCCTGAAATAGAAATACTGGACGGACAATTTTTAATAATTAATCATCAAGACATAAAGCTGTTTTTGAAAATTCCAATCAATAATTTCCGTCCATCAGGCAATGATGCCTTTCATGTTGATTTGTGGTATCAACAAAAAAATATATTATGCGATAGCGGCAGTTATTCTTACAATGCGGGAGACATTACAAAATGGTTTAAATCAGTAGAAGCTCATAATACGATACAGTTTGGTAAACGACAGCAAATGCCCAATATTGGCAGGTTCTTGTTTGCAAACTGGGTTCAGGGAAAAACAATCAGAGCAGAAAGCAATAACGGCTACATTTTATGGGAGGGATCTTATAGAGATGGATGGGGTGCTGTGCATATGCGTAAATTAGAGTATGACAAAAACGAAGGCAAAATCACCCTGACAGATACTTTCATAAAAAAGAATCAAGAAGACGTTACAATGTATATGAACAGTAACCATGACCTCCTGTCAATGATAAGAGTTCAGGATAAAGACGGGACATTGATAAACCCAATGCTAAACAAGACATATTTATCATTATACTATATGCAAAAAACGCGCAAGACAACCTATGCTTATAAGGCGGCAGGAAACCAAATAATAACTACAATAGACTTATCAAAATGAAAATACTAATTATACATCAGTATTTTAAAGAGTCTGACATAACCGGTGGTGCCAGGTTCAATGAAATGGCTCGTATATGGAAAGAGGAGGGACACGAAATTACAGTAATAGCAGGAAATTTAGATGTTAAAAAAGGAAGCAAAAAAAGTGAATATAAAAATAAGTTTGTAACAAGAAAAAAGCAGAATGGATTAACTGTTTATCGTTGTAATGTTTCAGAATCCTACAATAAAGACTTTTTAGGAAGATTATGGGGGTATTTTTCATTCGTGATCTCCGGATCCTATGCAGGGCTTTTTAAAATTAAAGAAAGACACGATGTGGTTGTGGTTACCAGCCCACCTCTTTTTGTAGGGATTATAGGGTACATTTTAACCTTTTTTAAAAAGACACCTCTTGTATTTGAAATCCGTGATTTATGGCCTGAATCTGCAATAGATACAGGAATCCTTAAAAGTAAGCCCATCATCAGGTTTGCTTACTGGTTCGAAAAGTTTATTTATAAAAAAGCTACTTTGATCAGTGTACTTACTCCGGCGTTCCGCCAGAAACTTATTACAGACAAACAAGTCCCTGAAGAAAAAATAATTATGATTCCCAATGCTGCGGACTTTATTATGTCCGACCGGTTATTGGAGTCATTTGATGCAGATTCCTTCCGGAAAGAAAAGGGGTGGGAAGATAAATTTGTAATAACGTACGTGGGTGCGCATGGTGTTGCCAATGGCCTCAATCAATTGCTTGGAGCAGCTAAACGACTGAAAGACACTAATGTCCTTTTTGTGTTAGTGGGAGATGGTATGAAAAAGAAAGAGTTAGTTGAAACATCTAAAAAAGAGAATATAGATAATGTCCTGTTTTATGATTCTGTTCCCAAAAATGAAGTGTTAAAGTTTATATTGGCATCAGATATAGGGACATCGGTCTTATTAAAAAATGACACGTTTAAAACAGTGTACTCAAATAAAACTTTTGATTATATGTCATGTAAAAAACCGATTTTGATGGCTATAGATGGAGTGTCCAAAGAGTTGGTGGAAAACGCTGGTGCAGGAGTTTTTGTTGAGCCGGAAAACCCTTTGGATTTTGAAGAAAAGGTTCGTTTTTATCTAAACAATCAGGAATTGCTAACGATACAAGGTGAAAATGGGTATAAATATGCGAAATCTCATTTTGACAGAGCAGAGTTGGCCAATAGGTACCTCAAGTTTTTATTACAATTAAATTCAAAATAATTATATCATACATTAAAAATATGAGTAATAGTCTAACAGATCCTATATTTATTATTTGTCAACATAGAACGGGTTCTACATTTCTTAAAAATCTTATAGATATACACCCCGGAATACATATGGTTAGTGAAGAAATGAATCTTTTTGACCCTTGGAGGACAACATTGGACACCGTAATAAAAAATCATACAGGAAGTGTTGATGACCTTATTGAAAAGATTTATGAAGGCAACTTTCATGGAACCTATTTTAGTACACAAAAATTAACAAAAGAAAAAATTTCCAAAAGTTTACTAAAATCATTAATAACGAATTACAAAGATCCCATTGATGTACTGGATGCAATTTTAAAAGCAATTAGATTTAGTTTTAAAAAAGAAAGGATAGGAGTTAAATTTCCTATACATTGGAACGGTTTGGATAATTTAGAAAATAAATATCTTGATGCAAAATTTATATTTCTAGTTAGAAATCCATACGCAATGATTTCCTCAAAATTAAACCATCCCGGTACTATTCACCGTAAAAAAAAATATAGGATTTTAATCCCTTTAATTCATCTTTCAACATTATTACTATTTATATATGAATTTATTACGTATTATAAGGTGTATAAAGTAAAAGCTAAAAATGAGAATGTTTTACTGGTGAGGTATGAGGATTTAACGGATAATGTGCAGACTGAATTAGAAAGAATTATTAATTTTTGTGAATTGGATATTTTAAATTATGATTTTTTGAAAATTGAAAAAACTTCGGGCCAACCATCAAGTAATACTGGAATTAAAATTGAAGGTTCTAAGAATATGAATGATATTTCAAAACAAAAATTAAGTAGTTTTGATAGAAAAATCATACATCTATTCTTAAATGGCATAATGAAGAAGTACTCTTATCTATAATAAGACTTAAATTTAACTATGTACATTAATTTTTTTAAAAGACTGATAGATATAATAATTTCACTTGTAGCATTACTATTGTTAAGTCCTGTTTTTTTTTTAATAACTATAAGTCTTTTTTTTGCAAACAAAGGAACCCCCTTTTTTTATCAAGAAAGACCCGGTAAAGACGAGAAGGTTTTCAAAATTGTCAAGTTTAAGTCAATGAACGATAAAAAAGACAAAAAAGGAAACTTACTTCCCGACATACAAAGACTTACCAAAGTAGGAGCTATAGTTCGTAAAACTTCATTGGATGAAATTCCACAATTAATTAATGTTATCAAGGGAGATATGAGTCTGATTGGGCCTCGACCGCTATTGGTTAAATATTTACCGTATTACAGTGAAAGGGAGCGTTTGCGACATACTGTTAGACCCGGTATTACCGGATTGGCACAGGTGATAGGTAGAAATAATTTGATGTGGGATGAACGGTTAGAAATAGATGTGCAATATGCAGAAAATGTTACTTTCATTGGAGATTTAAAAATATTTCTGAAAACAATTATTAATGTTTTAAAACATAAAGACAATATTGTGGTGTCTAGTGAGTTTGTTCCGGATTTTGACGACTATCGCAAAAGGATAAATAATGATTCAAAAATCAAAGGATAATTTTAGAATCTTCAGAGATGACCTATACCCCTTTTTAGGAGGTGGTAATAAAGGTCGAAAGATGGAGGCTATTGCAGAGGCTATTTTTTTGAAAAATACCAACGCTCTGGTAACTACTGGTGGTTTTCAATCAAATCATTGTCGAGCTGTGGCAGTATTTGCAGCACAAAATAAAATGAAATGTACTTTGGTATTGCATGGTTCTCAACAAGAGTTTGAAATTCAATCTGGAAATGCAAAGATTATGAGGCTTTCTGGAGCAGAAATTGTTTTTGTGAAAGAAGCCAAACAGATTGGAATAGCTATGGATGAAGCTATGATTAAATATAAACTTCAAAATTATAAACCTTATTATATTTGGGGAGGAGGACACACCTTAGAAGGAGGCGGGGCTTATATAAATGCCGTTGAGGAATTACAAAAATATTCAAAACAAATGAATTGGTATCCTGATTATATTTTCCACGCTTCGGGAACGGGTTCTACCCAATCAGGAATCTTGGCTGGATTGGATAAATTTGGATTTGGAAAAACAAAAGTTATAGGGATTTCCGTAGCCCGAAAATCGGAACAAGCCACAATGATTGTTAATGCTTTTTATAAAAAATTATGTGAGCATTACAATATAAATTGTTCAAATAGAGAAACGGTTGTTTTAGATGATTATTTGTGCGGGGGATATGAACAATATAGTAATGAGCTTAAAGAGCTATCAGATAATTCCATTAGGGATTATGGATTTATTTTAGATACTTGTTATACCGGTAAAGCTTTTTATGGTATGTTAGACTACATAAAGAAAAACAATATAGAAGATAAAAATATATTGTTTTGGCATACAGGAGGAATATTTAATTTTTTAGCAGAATAATTATAATTATGAATATACTGTTCACATGCGCAGGTCGCAGAAACTACCTGATTAATTACTTTAAAGAAGCACTGAATGGCGAAGGAAAAGTTTTCGCCACCGATATGCAATTGACAGCCCCTTCCTTGGTAGATGCAGATGTTGCAATTCAGGTGCCTGCTATATATAACGAAGATTATATTCCGACTCTGCTAAAGGTTGTAAAAGAAAACAAAATTAATTGTGTTATCTCCCTGAATGATTTGGAGCTTCCCATTTTGAGTAAAGCCAAAACTCAAATTGAAGATTTGGGAGCAAAAGTCATCGTGGCAGATGAACAGGCTATAAAAATAGCTTTTGATAAATGGGAAACGGTCAAATTTTTACAAAAAAATGGCCTGAAAACACCCGAAACTTTTATTGATTTTGAAGAAGCAAAAAAAGCAATAGATTCCGGTGGGTTGAACTTTCCATTGGTAATCAAGCCACGTTGGGGAAGTGCTTCAATCGGAATTGATTTCCCGGAAGACATGGAAGAACTGGAGTTGGCGTATAAACTTCAGAATATCCGTCTTAAAAGAACAATATTAGCTGAAGCAAGTAATGAAGATGTTGACCACGCCATTCTGATTCAGGAAAAAATTTCCGGTAAAGAATATGGTATGGATGTGCTAAATGATTTCGAGGGCAATTATGTAGGCACATTTGTGCGTGAAAAACTACAGATGCGTTCTGGCGAAACCGATAAAGCCATATCTGTAATTGATGCTCGATTTGAGCAGGTAGGTAAAATAATTGGAGAGAATTTAAAGCATATTGGTAATTTAGACTGTGATATTTTTGAGCATAATGGCGAACTATATGTATTAGAGTTAAACCCTCGTTTTGGAGGTGGTTACCCTTTTTCGCATGAAGCCGGTAACAATACGGCTGCTATTTATATCGAATGGTTGAAGGGAAATACTGAAATTCAGCAGCATTCTAATTACAAAGAGGGTGTTATGTTCGCCAAGTGTGACAAATTATTAAAGGTGAATGGCGTTTAATTAGAAGATTTGAAACTACAAAAAACCCTTAAGGGACATGTAAGTCCCCCTCTGAATGACAAAGCAACACCTTAATTTCTTCCCCTCAACTCCTCTTTTAAAGCCCTCAACTCCTGCAATACCATTCCCATATCAGAAACCGGTTCCGGAATCTCCTTACTGGTAAACGAATGAAACTTCCAGATTTCAAGTACATCATCGGGAGCAACCGTATAAGGCCCAAAAACCGGGTTCATCGACTCCAATAGAAAGGTTTTGTCTTTTTGGAAGGTCACCAGCTTGAAAACAAAATCCTGGTTGTTCTTAAGAACCACAATGCAGGGTGTTTGATCCTTAAGGTGCTGCCAATTCTCAACATATTCGCCCGTCACATCACTTCCTTCGGGAATGGGCAGCATCGAATCCCCTTCGGTGGGGAAAATCCTGAAAGTCCCTTGCCGGGGAAGGTTGGGGACGGAATATCTGGGAAGTGAGGAGATGAATGCCGGGTCATTATAACCGGCCTGATAACCGGCTTTGGCCTTTACCGGAACATATTCCACATGTTCATTGTTATCCTTGTCAACCGTTATGGCCAACACTCTGAGATTCCCTCCTTTGATGTAAATATCATTTCCGGCTTCGAGTTCCCTCAGCTTTAATTCACCCAATTGGGATAAATCAATTTTAATCAAAGTATCTAGGGTCATTTTGAAATGTGCTGAAAACTTTAACATATCTTCAATGGATGGGGACTTGGTCTGCCCGGCTTCGATGCAATTCAGCTTGGAACGGCTCATGGAGAGGCTTTGCGCCAAATGTTCCTGTGTGTATTTCTGCCTTGTGCGTAGAAATTTAACATTGCTCCCGAAAAAAATCTTTGTTTTCATCCTTTCTTATTGTTTAAATTGTAGTCGGGATAATGACTATAATTTAGACAAATATAAGAAATCCATGCATACGGAAAGGCATATTGTACATTGTGATTTGGATTCCTTCTTTGTAAGCGTTGAACGCTTACGGAACAGCAGCCTGATGGGTAAGCCTGTCCTGATTGGTGGCAAAACGGACCGTGCCGTGGTTGCATCCTGTAGCTATGAAGCCCGGAAATTCGGTGTCCATTCGGCCATGCCGATGAAACTCGCACTTCGGCTCTGCCCCGAAGCCATTCTGGTACAAGGCGACCATGATGCCTATTCTTACCATTCGAATATCGTTACGGAGATTATAAAAGAAAATGTACCCCTGTTTGAAAAAGCGAGCATTGACGAGCATTATTTCGACTTAACGGGTATGGATAAATTCTTTGGTTGCTGGAAATGGGCAAGAGAACTCCGACAGCGAATCATCACCGAAACCGGCCTACCCATTTCCTTTGGTTTATCGGCCAACAAAACCACTTCCAAAATCGCTACGGGGCAGGCCAAGCCTTGCGGGGAACTGAAGGTGGAGAACGGAACCGAAAAAAGTTTCCTCGCTCCCTTGTCCATCCGTAAAATCCCGATGGTGGGGGACAAAACCTATATGCAGCTCCGCAATATGGGTATTTCAAAATGCCGGACTTTACAGGAAATGGAAGTGTTTACCATGCAACGGGTTTTGGGGGAAAACGGCATCACCATCTGGAAAAAAGCCAACGGATTGGACGATACGCCCCTAATCCCTTTCCACGAACAAAAAAGCATGAGCAAAGAAACCACTTACCTTAACGATACCATTGATATGGATTTACTCAAAAAAACACTCGCCGGAATGGTCAATGAACTGGGTTTTGATTTACGGAAAGAACAAAAACTCACCGGGTGCATCACCTTGAAAATCCGGTACAGCAACTTCGATACCCACACCCGACAATTGCGGATTCCCTATACCAACTCTGACCGGCTGATCTATGAAAAAGTCAACGAATTATTCAGGAAGCTTTACAGCCGCAGAATGCTCATCCGCCTGGTGGGTGTAAAATTCAGCCACCTGATTTCCGGAAACTACCAAACCGATTTATTCCATGACAATGAAAAGGATTTAAAACTGGCCATGGCCATGGACCGCATACGCCTTCGCCATGGCTTTAAATCCGTGGCAAGAGGCAATTTATTTTTGGAAGAATTGAAACCTTAATTGGGTAAAAAGAGAATATGTTATTGAATTTACATAGTTATTACAGTTTACGGTACGGCACTTTCAGCTTGGAAAACCTGATTGAAGGAATGCTTCAGGGCGGATATGATACGGCCGTTTTAACCGATATCAATAACAGTTCCGCTGCTTTGGATTTTATGCGATTAGGCCGGGAGGCGGGCTTGAACCCTTTGGCCGGAATGGAGTTTCGAAATGAAGATGAACTGCTTTACATCGGAATTGCCCAAAACGAATCCGGATTTCAGGAATTAAATGAATTCCTTACGCTACACAACCGCGAAAAAATACCGCTTCCCAAAAGAGCCCCCGAATTCAAAAAAGCATTCCTGGTATATCCCTATGGAAGTTATCAACCCGCGGAATTACGGGACCATGAATTCATCGGCATACGCCCCTCCGAAAGAAATAAAATCAAGAGGGAACCCGGTTCCTTTCACGAACGCTGTGTAATCCTCGCGCCCGTTTCATTTGCCAAAAGAGATTACACCCTTCACAAACAACTGCGTGCCATTGACCACAACCTCCTGATTTCTCAATTGGAACCCCATCAATTCGCCTCAGCCGAAGAACATTTCGTCTCCAAAGCCAAACTCATGGAAGCCTATCGGGAGTTCCCCCGCCTGATTGCCAATACCAACCGCCTGCTTTCGCATTGCGGATTTAACTTCGATTTCAAATCCGTCAAAAACAAAAAAACTTTTACCGGGAGCCGTTACGATGACAAACAATTGCTGTACAAATATACCTTGGATGGCTTTACCCATCGGTATAAAGCAGAAAACAAAACCGCCAGAGAGAGAATCCGGAAAGAACTCGAAATCATCGACAACCTGAATTTTTCCAGCTATTTCCTCATCACCGATGACATTTGCCGCTATGCACGGCACCGGCAATTTGAATACGTAGGAAGGGGAAGCGGTGCCAACAGCGTGGTGGCCTATTGCCTCGGGATTACCGATGTATGCCCGATTGAACTGGATTTATACTTTGAACGTTTCCTGAACCCCAAACGAAAATCTCCGCCCGATTTTGACATTGATTTCTCCTGGAAGGAAAGGGATGAGATCTACGATTATATTTTTACCCGCTACGGCTCCAAAAATACTGCCCTCATGGGCGCCATGGGCACCTTCCGCTCCAGAAGCATCATCCGTGAACTGGGGAAAATCTACGGGCTCCCCAAAGCCGAAATTGACCGTTTGGTCCATGAGCCCGAAAACCTGCTGAACAAAAACGAGGTCACCGACATGATCCTCAGCGTTTACAACCGCATGGCGGATTTCCCCAACCAGCGCACCATCCATGCCAGCGGTGTACTGATTTCGGAAATCCCCGTCACCCATTATGCCGCATTGGATTATCCGCCCAAGGGATTACCGACGGTTCAGTTTGATATGTACACCGCGGAGGAAATCGGATTTGAGAAATTCGACATCCTGAGTCAGAGAGGCATCGGGCATATCAAGGACTGTAAGGAAATCATCAAACAGAACACGGGCAAGGAGATCAGTACGCATGCACCCCAACGGTTTTTAAAGGACCCGAAAATTGCAGCACAACTGCAATCCGCGGATACCATCGGTTGTTTTTATATTGAGAGCCCGGCGATGCGGCAGCTTCTGAGCAAACTCAAATGTGACAATTACCTGACACTGGTAGCAGCCAGCTCTATCATCCGGCCGGGTGTATCTTCTTCCGGTATGATGAAGGCCTATATTGAGCGGCACCATGACCCGTCGAAAGTGGTTTATCCGCATCCGGTTTTTGAGGAACATCTCAAAGAGACTTACGGTGTGATGGTTTATCAGGAAGATGTCATGAAAATCGGGCATCATTTTGGCGGATTGGATCTGGCGGACGCTGATGTTTTGAGAAGGATGATGAGCGGAAAATACCGCCATGTGAATCACCTGATCGAAATCAAAGATAAATTCTTCGGTCACTGCAAAAAAATGAAATACCCGGAAACGGTAACCAACGAAGTCTGGCGGCAGATGGAAAGCTTTGCCGGCTATTCGTTCAATAAGGCGCATAGTGCCAGTTTTGCAGTTGAGAGCTACCAGAGCCTTTACCTGAAAACTTATTTCCCTAAAGAATTTATGGTGGCGGTACTGAATAATTACGGAGGATTTTACAGCCGGAGGGTCTATGTGAACGAAGCCCGGAAAGCAGGAGCCCATATCTGCCCCCCATGTGTAAACCGCAGCAATTTCACCACCACCATTTATGGAGACGATATCTATCTGGGGTTTGACGGTGTCCAAAACCTGGAAACGCAATTAGGGTTGAGAATTGCGGAAGAAAGACAACAAAACGGGAAATATACCGGTCTGGAAAACTTTATCCTTCGGACGGGGGCGGGACTTGAACAGCTGGTCATTCTCATTCGCTGTAATGCTTTCCGTTTTCTGAACATTGGCAAAAAGGAATTGCTCTGGGAAGCCCATTTACTTTTGAGCGGGAATCGGGAACGCAGGGAAAGCCTCTCCCTCTTTGAAATGAATTCTTCCAAACCCCTATTGCCCAAACTGGAATCCACACCGGTGGAAGATATTTATGATGAAATTGAGTTATTGGGTTTTCCGGTTTCGGCATCTCTTTTTGATCTGGCCAAATCGGATTTCAGGGGCGATACAACGGCCAGGAAAATGAACCGATACGAAGGGAAGGTTATCCGTATGGTAGGGGAATTTGTTACCGATAAGACTTCCCGCACCAAACACAAGGAATACATGAAATTCGGGACTTTCTTTGATGAGCACGGAGATTTCTTTGATACGGTACATTTCCCGCCATCGCTGAAGAAGTACCCCGTACGGGGTGCGGGACTGTACCTGCTCGAAGGAAAAGTAAAGATGGATTTCGGTTGTCCGGCATTGGAAATAATAAGATGCGGTAAAATGCCGTTAAAGCAAGACCCGAGAAGTGAGTAGAAAGAAAAAAAATATAGAATACGCCATCGTGGACATTGAAACCACAGGCGGGAATGCGGCCGGAAGCCGGATTACGGAAATTGCCATTCTAATCCATAACGGAGAGGAAGTAATTGAACGGTTTGAAACCCTGGTCAATCCGGAGAAAGAAATCCCTTTGCCCATTTTTGCGCTGACCGGAATCAATAATGAAATGGTCGCCCATGCGCCCGTTTTTGGGGAAATTTCAGAACAAGTTTACGCTATGCTGGAAAACCGCGTTTTTGTCGCACACAATGTCAACTTTGATTATTCCTTTGTCAAACACCAGCTCGACGCGGAAGGGTTTAAATTCTCAGTGCCCAAACTTTGTACCGTGCGCATGAGCCGGAAAATCAGGCCGGGCTTCCCTTCTTACAGCCTGGGGAACCTCTGCCGGAACCTGGGCATCCCCATCGAAAACCGACACCGCGCAGGTGGCGATGCCGAAGCGACCGCCATCCTTTTTTCACGCTTACTCGAATGGGACGAAAACGGAACCATCCCCCAAATGCTGAAACGGAATTCCAAAGAACAACAGCTTCCGCCCCATTTACCGAAATCCGAATTTGAAAACCTGCCTACTTGCCCGGGCGTATATTATTTCCGGGACCAATCCGGAAAAGTAATCTATGTGGGCAAAGCCGTCAACATCAAAAAACGGGTGGCCTCCCATTTCACCGGCCATAACCCGAACCCGCAACGCCAAAACTTCCTCAAAAACATTTACCACATCTCTTATGAAATCTGCGCTACGGAACTGATGGCATTCCTGCTGGAATGTGCAGAAATCAAAAGGCTCTGGCCTGTTTACAACCGGGCTTTGAAAAGATTTGAACCCAAATTCGGTTTGTTTCTTTATAAAGACATCGCCGGATACAATCGCCTGGCTGTCGGGAAACTGAGTAAAAACCAGCCCTGCATTCAGGTATTTAACCAATTGCATGACGGTATTACTGTTTTGCTGAACCTTATCGAACAATATGACCTTGATATACGGCTTTGTTATTTCGGGCAGCAATCTGATTTCGGGATGCCGCCTGTACATTCAGATCTTCCACTGCCTGAAGCAGAAGCGTATAATGAAAAGGTCGCCCATGCCCTGGAAGAATTAAAAGCCAATCAACCGAGCTATGCGATCATCGACAAAGGAAGAAATGAAAACGAAAAGAGCTGCATCTGGGTGGAAAATGGTCATTTTTACGCGATGGGCTATATCGACAGCGAAACGGACTTAAGTTCCCCTGAAGATATCAAAAACAGTTTGGAACGCTATTCCGGTAATTATTATATGATGCAGCTGATTGGGTCTTTTGCCCGGAAATATCCGGGAAAAATATTTTATCTTCCTATACAGAATTTTAAAACAGAAATCTCTTATTAATAGTAAAAAGCAGCTCACTATTCAGCTGCTTCTTTGTTTAGTCGTTTGGTTTGTGCCTGTGGGGTTTTAAATCCGGATGTTTGGGTTTTGTCTCGGGAGTCACCCTTCTTCTTTTGTCCGGTGTACCGTCTTCCTTTTTTGGTTTCGGACCGGGTTTGATTGCTTGTATTGTTTTCATCTGATACATTTTTGGTAAAAGTAAAATGATAAAAACTTAGTTCCTTACGGTTTCCCGGAATGCAGTTGCAAAAATTCTATCTAAAATTGCACAATAACAATTAGAATTAAAACCATGGGAATTATTACTAAAATTGATCTTTATTATAAAGATTATTCGTGGACAGCACTTAATGATGATGATCCAAAAATTACCGGAGAACCTGATAGCTCTTTGCTTAATAGAAAAGAAGGCTATGAAATACTTTATTTTATAAATAAACTTTGTGAACTTTTTAGTCTAAAACAGAAATCATCAGCAACTAAAATCGAGAAAATGATTAGAATGGAAGTTCCTACTGACATCCGTAGCCAGATAAAAATTAAAAATTGGATAAAAGATAATTGGGAAAATAGTAATTTTTAGTTAATATAAAGCAGCTTTTCAAGCTGCTTTTTTTATATAATTCTCATATTTCCCACCCCTCAAAGCCCCTGTTCTCAATCAAATAATTACAACTGTTCTGGAGCTGTGAGATTCCCGTTTCTTTCCATTCTGAAATAGAATGATTACCTAAAATTGCGACCTGTATTTCCTTTTGAAATCTTTCGGTTTGATGCTCAAAGATAATTCCCCAGTAATCTACAATCAAATGTCTTTGACGTTCAATGATTTCAGGGGAAGGGATTTTATTTCTTTTTTGATTGTTAATTCTGGAATCCGATGGCAGTAAGTTCCAAAGATCATTGTTTTTCCAGACAGAGAACGGAATCAAATGGTCAATATCATAATTGGAAAGATGTCTTCCAGTCCAAACGCAGTGAACCTTCCCTTCTCTTTTCAGGATTTCCTTGTAGATTTTTTTGGACTCCAAAATGTTTCTTTCGGTAATCGGACTCTTTAAAACTTCATTTAAAACCTTGTCAACCGAAAGGTTATTACCGGAAGCATTTACAGAGAATTCTGCCCATTTGAAAAGAATCGAATCCCGACCGCTGATGAAACTGCCTAAAATTCTAAATGCTTCATAATAATCCTGCGAAATGGAAAATGTCCCGAAATTATGAATCAGAAATTCAATGTCCACAGTTGATGATTTTCTTAAAGTCTGATTCCGGTATTGAAAGATGGAATAAAAATCATTGCTGATGGAACGCCCGATATATTTCATGGGCATTTTGGTAATGGTATCCTTGAGCTTCCTTGTAAGTTCTATGAAATCTGAATGAATCTCATTGGGAATCCCCTTGCTTTTCAGATCATTGTAGAATGCGGAGAAGCCACCGCGTAATTCGTAAAAACGAATTAGTTTTTTTAACGGATTGCCAAAAGCAAGATTTGCTTCGCCATTGATTTGTGGGATAATGGTCTGTGATTCTAAAATGGCATAATAGTACAACAACCATTTTTCAATCAATAGTCCGGTGGGAATACGAACCCTATTATCTTCAATTTTAATGTAAGGAGAGTTTTCCTGAATGATGTCAATCACTCCACGCAACAGCGCAAACTTATAAGTCGTGGACTTGCTATCCCTCTCAATGATTTTGCTGATGTTGTAGAAGACTTGGTTGTTCATAGACTGACTGACATTTCAAATATAACAATAAGATTAAATATTTAAAGGCTTTACGGTTTCCCGTAATGTACTCATAAACAAATTGATTAGTATTATATAATTACTTTTCAATACGTTTAATCATTTTATTATAAAAATATAATGTAAACTATAAAATCAAACATTCATCTTATTTGTTATTTTAACATATTATATTTGGAGTATTAAAATCTATTAATTTAAATGAGCTTATTACAACAAGGAATTGAAAAAGGACTGATTTCTATTTCGGAAGATCAAAAGACTATAAAATATTTACATCAGAATAAATCAAGAAATTTTTCTAATCCTGAAGAAAAAGTTCAGGCAGAAGCTTTCTTGAGACTAGTTTTGGAGTTGGGATATCCTGTTGAAAATATTGAACAATTCCGGTTGGTAACAATGGGTTCTGACAAACGAGAGGCAGATATTATTGTACACGAAAATGCTAAATGGGATAGCCCTAAAATTATTGTTGAATGTAAACAACAACAGGTTTCTCAGCAAGAATTCAATCAAGCAATTAATCAGGCTTTTAGTTACGCTAATGCTCTTTCAGGTACAATAAAATATCTTTGGGTATATTCAGAGTTATTAAGTGAAGTTTTCCGGTTCAACAAAGAAAAAGATTTTAGAGAACCTCTAAGTGATTTACCTCATTACGGCTCTGATTCTGTAGCTCCTTATAACTTTGTAAAAGGTGGAGGCAAACGTGAATATATAGATGAAAAAGGCAGAAAGAAAATTCAGGATTTTAAAGATATTAAACGGGTTACTGAAGAAGAATTAACCAGACGTTTTAAACAGGCGCATAATGCACTTTGGGCAGGAGGTCAATTGAATCCTTCAGAAGCTTTTGATGAATTGGATAAACTTATTTTTTGCAAAATATGGGATGAAAAGTACAATGTAGAAGATGGTCAGTTAAAAAGACGTAAGAAAGGTGAAATTTACGACTTTCAGGTAATTACAGTGCAGGGAAAAGACGAAGAAGATACTATTTATAAAACCAATAAAGCACTGGCTGATCGTATCAAAAAGATATATAAGGCTGGTAAGAGTTTTGACAAGGAAGTTTTTAAAGATGATATTCGACTGTCAAACGAACGAATACGTACCATTGTCAACTATTTACAGGAAATCAATCTTGGAGATACGGATTTAGACAGTAAAGGACGAGCGTTTGAGACCTTTATGGGTAGTTTCTTCCGAGGAGAGTTTGGGCAGTATTTCACACCCCGTGTAATTGTACAGTTTATTGTAGAAGCTTTACCTATAAAAAATACTTCGCTTGTTCTGGATACTTCGTGTGGAAGCGGGGGATTCTTACTACACGCTCTGGACAAAGTACGCCGTCAGGCTGATGAAGAATTTCCGGAATATAAAGATGACAAAGAGGAGTATATCGGGTGGCACGAGTATTGGCACAATTTTGCTCAAAACAATTTGTATGGTATAGAGATTAACGAACAAATTGCCCGTACAGCCAAAATGAATATGATTATCCACGATGACGGGCATACCAACGTGATCTCCGTAGACGGATTATTGGATGAAAAAGAGGTCTATAAGTTTACTTCTAACAAAGGGTTTCAGTATAATAAGTTCAATTTTATTATAACCAATCCACCATTTGGAAGTTCTGTAAAACAGAATGAAAAGCATTATCTAGAGACGTATTTTTTGGGAAATAAATATCCTGATTGGCTGGATTATAGAAACTCTAAAGAAGAGGTCCGTAACAATCAAAGTACAGAAGTGTTATTTATAGAGCAGTGTTATAATTATTTGTCAGAAAACGGCTATTTGTCGATCGTTATTCCTGATGGAATATTGACCAATAGTAGTTTGCAATACGTAAGAGATGCGATTGAAGACTGGTATCGCATTGTTGCGGTGGTGTCATTGCCTCAGACTGCTTTTACATCGACAGGAGCAGGCGTAAAAAGCTCTGTTTTATTCCTGAAAAAGCATGCCAAAAAGTATACTGCTTCTCTACAGGATTTAAAAGAGCAAATACAAAACAGTATAAAAACAGAATTTGATTATTTCTACAAAATAGAAATCTGGAACCAGGAAAAAGCCGAAATCATTAAAACAATGGATGGTTTTACTCATCCGGATGGACTACTAACTGTAAAAGAAATAAAAGCTTCGGATGAGTTTAAAGAATGGCGGGCAGAAATTAATCAGCAGTATGCTGATAAAATTGCAGATTTACAGGAACAGATGCAGGAACGTTACCAGGAAGAGAAAGCTAAGCAGTTGCCTGATTATTCTATTTTTATGGCTATTGCAGAGAACATAGGTTATGATGCGGCTGGTAAAAATTCTGCTAAGTTGGTAAGTAAAAAGGAAATTATAGAAGGAAATCACAAGAAAACCATAGAATATCTAAGCCACGATTTATATGATGAAGAAATAACAAAAACGTATGATAAAAACAATGAAAAGCAGGAACTATCTACTAAAAAAGTAGTGCTACAAGAGGGAATTTTAAAAGAATTGACCAACTTTATAAAAGCGGTGGACAATGAAAACATTTAAGTTATCAGATTCAGTAGATAAAAACAAAGTTTTTATTGTCCAACGGTCAGAATTAGAAGGGAGATTTGAGCCTGAATATTACAAACCTTCAATATCATATATCGAGAAGAAAGTTAGAGAACAATCTAATAAAAAACTAAGAGATTATATTGTTAAAATATCCAGTGGTGCTACTCCTTCTGTTGTGGAAGAAGAAAAATTTTATGCTGATAAAGATACAGGCATCCCATTTTTAAGGGTTCAAAATTTGCAGACCAATGGTGAACTTAATATAAAAGACGTAAAATATATCAATATAGAAACTCATCAAAAGTATTTAAAACGTAGCCAGGTTAGTGAAGGTAATTTATTGGTAAAAATAACCGGGGTTGGGCGTATGGCTATAGCTTCTGTTGCTCCAAAAGACTTTGTAGGCAATACTAACCAACATATGGTTGTAATAAAAACAGAAGATGTGAAAACGAGTGAGTACCTGGCAAATTATCTCAATTTAGACATAGTTGAAAAGTTAGCTTCTCGGAGATCAACAGGTGGTACAAGACCAGCCTTAGATTATAAAGCATTGAAATCAATCCCGATAATTGAGGATTTAGATTTTACTCCCATTCATAATGTAGAAAAAATTAAACAACAAAAGGAATCGGAAGCCAAAGCTTTACTGGCAAGTATAGATAAATATTTATTGAACGAATTGGGAATTACTTTACCAAATAAGAATAACTCTTTAGAAAGTAGAATATTTACTACTTCTTCTAGTGAATTAAGTGGAAGTAGATTTGATCCGGACTACTTTTCAATATATTACAAAAGCTTGCAAGATGCAATTGAAAGATCTCTTTTTAAGACTGAAAAGCTGAAAGATATATCTATCAAAATTTTTAGTGGGAAAACACCTTCAAGCTCTGATTATTCAGATGACATAACTGATTATGCAGTTATAAAAGTTGGCAGTTATACTGAAGACTTAGTTGATATTTCTAAGCAGGCTTATACAACTTCTTCACAACCCTATTCTATTGAAGAGGGAGATATATTTATATTATCTGCCGCACATCAAGCAGAATATGTAGGTAGACATATTAAATATCTCAAGGAAACACCGAAAAACAAAACTTCATTTGTTGGGGAGTTGCTGTGTATCAGAACTGATAAGCTAAAAATGAATAGTCAGTTTTTATATTCATTGTTAAACTTAGAATTGTATAAAACATTAATCAATAGAGAAAAAACAGGACAGACATCTCATATTTATTCAAAGGATATTAAAAATATTTTGGTTCCAACTCCCCCTATAGAAAAGCAAAATGAAATAGCCTCCTATATCCAGAATACTCGTAATAAAGCCAGACAATTACAGGAAAATGCAAAAAAGATAGTAGAAGAAGCCAAAAAAGAAGTGGAGAAAATGATATTAGGAGAATTATAAAAGAAAAATTTTATGAAACCATACAGAGAATTTGACATAGCAAAAGCTCCCAACCCCATATATAAAGAACAATATTTGCAAGAACTCGCTGATATTTCAACAGAAGAAAATAGAAGTAAAGCTGAGTCTGCGTTCAAAAAAGCTTGGGAGACTCGCAACTTTGAAATAGAAATGTACTGGAAAAGAGCCAATTATTTTTGGGCTTTTCAAATCCCTGTATTTACTGCATATTTTTTAATTCTTAACTCTATAAAATATAATGAAATAAAAAGTTATGAATATATGATATGTTGTATTGGTATCATTGTTTCTTCTGCCTGGTTTTTAATTAATAAAGGTAGTAAATCTTGGCAAAGGCATTGGGAGCATCATATTGATTTTTTAGAAGATAATTTTACTGGACCTTTATATAAAACTGTCACTAAGATAGAAACTTATTCTGTCTCAAAGATCAATGAGTTGGTTAGTTTATTTTTTGCTTTGATATGGGTAGTTTTAAGTATTTCCTACCTATTTCTAGAAGAGTTACTTTGCTTTTCACTTCAAAAGCCTATAGCCATTAGAGAAAGTTTCTTCACTTTGATAACACTTTTTGTTTTGTGGCAGATGTTTTTTCAACACGGTAAAGGAATGTTCCAAAAAAGAGAAATACAATTTTATCGTAGAGAAACTAAAATAACTGAACAAGAATGATTATAAGAGGTATATTAGATAGATCATTGAGTAGCCAGCTCTGTATCAGGGGATTTGCCCCGATAAAGGAATTGGCAAGAATATCCCAAGCAGATTATTCATATCAAAGAAACCCAATTTATAAACAACAAGAGGATATAAGAACCTTTTTAGATAAAGAAGAATATCTTTTCTTCCCGGAAGTAATTTTAAGTTTTAAACTGAAGACCGATTTATCTCTAAAAGGTGCAAACCTTACTGTTCAACCTTTACAGGAGCTTGAAACCACCAGGAAATTTACTTCTAATGTAGATAATTCAAAAGTAAGGTTAAAACCAGTACCCTATAAGTCTGCTGTGGATATACGAGGGAAAGAATCTGTTGAGCTGGTCGAACTGGAGTTGGATGATACTGTTTTATTGGATTTAATTGCTCAAAACAAACACCCTTTTCACAGAGTGGACGGTAACCACCGCCTGAAAGCGGCTGAAAGTTCTAATACATCAAAGGTAAAAACTATGATTGCTCCTTTCTGTATTATTCTTAACGATTATATCATAAATGAGCAGTTTGATGGAGAAAAGAACATTAAGGTCTATGATGATAAAAACCAGATATTTGAAAAGATAGTTTTTCATAACATTAATACGAAGACCATTCCATTAACATCAGAAGAGAACTTAAAGGTTATTATTGATGATACCGATAATTTTCCAGATACTTTTCTGAAAGAAAAATTTGGTTGGAAATTCATAGTCATCCGGAAAATTTTTAAAGATCTTCCTGAAAATGTAAAAGATGTTTACCCTAATCTTGGGACTGAATTTCTGAAAAACCCACGAACCTTTACCGAGCAATTAATCACTTTATTGTTAAGAAATAAAATAATTACGAAATCCAAAAAAAGCATTGCTAATGTAAATCAAGCTTTAAAGGATATAAACCAACTATTTGGCAACTATGAGTTTATAAAAAATATCGATGGATATGTTCTAACAGTTGCTTCGGTTTACTTACATCTCACAAAAGACTATAACATAAATATATTTATCAATTGGATTAAAAACAATCATATTGAAAAATTAAATGGGTTAGATGCAGAATCTTTAATAAGTATATATAAAAAATTAAGAGAAGCGAAAAGCAAACAGATTTTTGTTTCAATGCAATTTTGTAACGAGACCAAACCTCATTATGATGCCATTGTAAAAGCGGTAGATGAGATTAATAAAGAATTTAACAATGATATTAAGTTAAAAGAGATCAGGATAGATAAATTTAATCGAGGTCATTCTTATGAAATTAATGATGCTATCCTGGAACTGATTGAGGAAAGCGGATTATTGATTGCTGATATCTCTAAACACAATGGGAATGTTTATCACGAATTGGGTTATTTGATGGGGCTGAATCAAGGTAAAGAATTAAAACAAGAAAATTTCATCTTAATTAAAAGCAACGAAGATAAGTTCAAAGACAATAGAGTTGGATTTAATATTACCAGTATTCAACAACTGAGATTTGACAATCCTTTACAGCTTGTAGAGAAACTAAAAGAATCAATTATTACATATTACAACCTGAAGTAGGTATGCAAATATTCAAAAATAACAAACAAGCCCTCTCAATTCTTAAAGAAAATCCCTTTAAGTTAGAAAAAGAAATACAAAAACTTTTTGAGAAAAACCTTGAGCTAATTACCAATCTAAAGTTGATAAAATCTGAGTTTACCATCAAGAACAATCGCATTGATACCTTGGCTTTTGATGAGGAAAGTAAAGCATTTGTCATTATCGAATACAAGCGCAATCAGAATTACAGTGTGGTGGATCAAGGTGTTTCATATCTTAACCTGATGCTGGAATACAAAGCAGATTTCATTGTAGAATACAATGAAACGCAAAGAGAAAGTTTAAAACGCACCGATGTTGACTGGTCACAAAGTAAAATCATCTTTGTCTCACCTTCATTTACAGATTTCCAGAAGCAGTCTTCCAATTTCAAAGATTTAGCTATTGAGTTATGGGAGGTCAAACAGTTTGAAAATGATATTATAGTAGTCAATCCTATTAAAAAATCTAAGTCTGCACCAAGCATTAGACAAGTACAGCAAAATGATAATTCAGAAATCAGTAAATTAGCCAAAGAAATAAAAGTTTATACAGAAGAAGAACATCTAGCGGGAAAATCTGATGAGATCATCGAACTTTATGAAAGCTTTAAAAATGGAATTTTAAATTTATCTGCAGATATAGAAGTAAATCCTAAAAAATTGTATATAGCTTTCAAAAAAAATAAAAATATAGTTGATATAGTTGTTTTAAAGAATGGGTTAAGAATTTTTATCAATCTTAGAAAAGGAGAACTAGATGATTCTAAAAAAATTATGAGAGACGTTTCTGAAATTGGTCATTGGGGAAACGGAGATTATGATATAACTGTTTCTAATACAAATGACCTTGAGTACATTTTGAGTTTGATTAAACAAGCATTGTAATTTGTAAATTCAGTCATCAAAAGATTCCCATTTTAATCTCTAGTTAAGATTTTAAATTTTTCTTTTTCTTTAATCAAATTAGCAAAATTATCCATTTGTTTCTTTAAATCTTTAAGTATCGTTGGCAGTCCTTTGTAAGTCCCCCGTTTTTCCGACAATTCAAAACTAAACAAATTACGCACTTCTTTTCAATTTAAATTCAATAGGTGAACAATCAGCCAAACTTGAGTGAGGGTGATGATGGTTGTAATCCTTCATCCAGTCTTGGGCGATGGTTCTTGCCTGTTCGATATTTTCAAACCAATAAGCATCTAGCACATCTTCTCTAAATGTTTTATTGAACCGTTCACAAAATCCGTTCTGCATGGGTTTTCCTTTCTGTATCTTTATGTGCCGGATCGAGGAGTTGGAGCAAAAGCCCTCAAAAGCTTTTGCGATGAACTCCGTGCCGTTGTCCGTACGGATACTGCTTGGTTTTCCATGCCAGTCAATGAGCCGTTCTACAAGTCGGACTACCTTTTCTGATGGAAAACTATAGTCTATTTCGCACATTAATGCCTCCCGGTTGTAATCGTCTATCACGTTCAGTATCCGAATCTTTCTTCCGTTCTCCAACACATCACTCATAAAATCCATACTCCAGGTAATGTTGGGAGCTACGGGTTGCAATAAGTGTTCTTTCTCTGGGTTGGGTATGCGGCGTTTGATTTTTCTTCTTCGCTTGTTCAACCCTAACTTTCGATAAATCCTTTCGATCCGTTTATGGTTCCACCCATAACCTTCCTTTCTGATGCGTTTGGTGTATTCCGGACAACCTCTTGTCGGAAGTTTTTCGGCATAATAGAGCAATCGACGCTCTACTGGTGTATCGTCCTTGATGCTTTGATAATAATATCCCGAACGTTCCAATCCGATGATGCGACAGGCTCTGGCAGTACTGATTTGTTTGTCATCTTTTAATTCTTCTGCCAAATCTCTTTTCTGACA